>ENA-UOOM01002360-UOOM01002360.1-fermentation-metagenome-genome-assembly--contig:-NODE-2360-length-15747-cov-18.034094_pt1 | contig 15747 bp, 13 predicted proteins | sample MGYA00245781_ERZ724031 | MGnify/ENA primary metagenome ERZ724031 (study PRJEB28704, sample SAMN03018317) | fermentation metagenome | biome: anthropogenic terrestrial biome; feature: soil... | reverse complement strand
AATCAATTAAAAATGTCGCTTAACTTTTTGTCTCAATTAAGTTTGCAAGTCCACAGATATTGTTTGAGCCAAAAAATATAGTTGCAGACGATAATTTTGACACGATTAAATTGAAGCTATCCTAATCGAAGAGTTGTTTTAAATGAACCTTATCTATATACCAAATAGAAGAAAGCCTTTTAAGTTTTAATAGCAAATTAAACATAATATGAAAAATTCAGCAGCAAATACAAGAAGATCGTTTATAAAGAAAGCGGCAACCGGTGCTCTTTTTGCTACCGTTGCTCCTGATGTCATTAATAGTAAGACCATTAATGCTCCTACTATTTATCCGGCTGAAGCCAAAGGTGCCAATGACAGGATCAGGGTAGCCGTCTTAGGAGTTAACGGACGGGGAAAAGACCATATCAAAGAGATTATGGGGCTTTCAAAAACTGATAATGTGGATGTAGTGGCATTATGTGACCCGGACATGAACATATTGCGCAATCGCGCCAATGAGTTTGAAAAAACATACGGAAAAAAAGTTGCTATAGAACAGGATTTCAGGAAAACCTACGAAGACAAGAATATTGACGCAGTGTCCTTAGCAACTCCAAATCACTGGCACGCCCTGCAAACAATTTGGGCCTGTCAGGCAGGAAAAGATGTTTATGTTGAAAAGCCCGCAACCCACAACATATACGAAGGTAAAAAAATGATCGAGGCGGCATATAAATATGACCGTATTGTGCAACACGGAGTCCAGCTGCGTAGTTCGGTAGCAATACGCGAAGCAGTTGAACATCTAGAAAACGGATTGATTGGTCGTGTTTACATGTCCAGGGGACTGGTATATCGCTGGAGACCCGATATTGGCGACAAGGGTATATCAAAAGTTCCGACAGGATTGAATTACGATTTGTGGACAGGCCCGGCACCATTGAGGCCGTTTTCGCAAAATCTGGTTCATTATAACTGGCATTGGCACTGGGATTATGGCAACGGCGATGTGGGCAATCAGGGTATTCACGAAACTGATTTATGCATGTGGGGGCTTGGAGTTAATTCACTGCCTGAGAGAATCACGTCAATGGGTGGAAAATTTCTTTGGGATGACTGCAAAGAGGTACCGGAAATACAGACTTCCATTTATCATTACCCTAAACAAAAGAAAATAATACAATTTGAAGTCCGCAACTGGTGCACCAACCTGGAAGATGGTGCCGGAGTGGGCAATATATTCTATGGCGACAAAGGTTATATGGTGATAAAAGGTTATGGAGCCTACGAAACTTATCTGGGCGAAAAGCGTGAAAAGGGCCCAGCCCGTACAGAAAAAGGCGAATTAACCCTCCATTTTAAAAATTGGCTTGATGCTATCCGTGCTCGAGATATGAGCATTCAGAACGGACCGGTACAAACCGGGCATTTATCATCATCACTGGCACATTTGGGAAACATTTCCTACCGTTTAGGCCGACAACTCGATTTTGATCCGGTTGCTGAGCGTTTTATCGGCGATGGAGAGAGCGAAGCCAATGCTATGCTCAGCAGACAATATCGTGCACCTTATGTTTTGCCTGATATTGTGTGATAAATTATTTTAACATAATGACGCTAAACAGACAAATTGACAAGCTTTTAAGTAATATCGAAGAGGGCGATTTCCGCCCTCTTTTTTTAACATAATTTAAACAAGAATATTGATAACGGATTGAAATAAAATATACTTTTGGCTGATTTTTGTTCGGCAGAAATACTACCCCTCAAAGTCGAAGAGTCCATTAAAAATCAACTGAAAATCTCCTCATTTTTATGAGTGCAACAACCCTTTACTGGATTGCTTTTATAGCAATCTTTATTATTGTATATGGTATAGACCTGTACGTAACTTCTCACCGTGAAAAAGCAATTACTGTTAAGTCCTCTTTAACTTGGACAGCCGTTTGGATTTCCATCGCACTTGCTTTTGGCGTTTCTCTTTATTTTTTCTTCCCACAAAATCCGGAAAGTACGATTCGGACAAGCCCGATAATGATGTCGAAATTCATTTCTGGATATTTGACGGAATACTCGTTATCGGTAGATAATCTGTTCGTATTCATCATGATTTTCTCAATGATGGGTATTCATCCGAAAAATCAGCCGAAACTTCTGAAATTGGGAATAATGATTTCTATTGTACTGCGGATTCTTTTCATCCTGGTAGGAATGGAACTGGTGGAACGTTTTCATTGGATTATCTACGTATTCGGCATCATCCTGATGTGGACTGCATATAAAATGGCTTTTTCTAAAGAAGAAGATAACGTTAATCCCGAATCGAATATTCTTTATAAGGGAGCATCGAAACTGTTTCCTATCGATCCCGATGTACATTCGTCTCATTTCTTCACCAAAATAAACGGGAAAACACATCTTACCAATATTTTCCTGGCCTTGCTCGTTATCGGTTCAACCGATATTTTGTTTGCTGTCGACTCAATACCCGCCATCATCGGAGTTATAAAAGAGGGAGTAAATAACGTACTCACGCTCAGCGAAGAAAATTTCCTCGCCATTTCATCCAATGTTTTTGCAGTAATGGGGTTAATCTCGCTTTTCTTCGCTCTGAAAGGAATTATGGGAATGTTCCGATACCTGAAGGCCGGGGTAAGCTTTATTCTGCTGTTTATCGGCGTGAAAATGCTGTTTAGTTCCGTGCATGCTATAGGTGAATTTTTCGCCCACAATTCATGGGTTTCGCTGGCAGTTATCATCGGTACGCTAATTATCTCCATCCTCATGTCCATGTTAATTTCAGAACGAAAGGAAACAGATAAACTCCAGGAAGCTGTGGAAGAATTGAAAGACGAACTGGAGGAATCGGAACGCAAGCGTTTGGGAAAATATACGCATTAACCGATTTTCCGATATAGAACCCGTTAAAGTTCAGCGTTTGATGAAATAAATTTTGTAATTTTGTAGTTCACTTTGTGAATGAACGCTTTATTATGAAATTTACCCCCGAAAAATACGCCATTCCCGATGTGCCGATGCAACCTTTCATCGATACCGAAGAGATTTGGAATTTCCTCAATAACACTGTTTCCACACCAGAACGGGTGAAAGAAGTAATTGCCAAATCGCTGGCAAAAAACCGGCTGAATTTGGAAGAAGTTGCCGTACTGATCAATGCCACCGATGCCGAATCAGTGCAACTCATCAAAGAAGGGGCTAAAGAACTTAAAACCCGAATTTACGGTAATCGCATCGTGCTTTTCGCTCCGCTTTACGTGGGAAATAAATGCTCCAACAACTGTACTTACTGCGGATTTAAGGCTTCGAACAAGGATGCTGTTCGCAAAACACTTTCGGGCAACGAACTGGTAAAAGAAATTGAAGCGCTTGAAGACAACGGACAAAAACGATTAATCCTTGTGTACGGCGAACATGCGCAATACAGCCCTGAATACATTGCCGAAAGCGTAAAGATCGCTTACAGCGTAAAAAAAAGCAACGGCGAAATTCGCAGGGTAAATATCAACGCTGCCCCACTCGATATCGAAGGATTTCGCACGGTAAAAGAGGCCGGAATCGGAACTTATCAGGTATTTCAGGAAACCTATCACCGCGAAGCGTACAAAACCTACCACTTGCGGGGTAAGAAAGCCGATTTCGATTATCGCCTGACGTCGCTCGACCGTGCACAGGAAGCCGGATTGGATGACGTGGGTATCGGCGCACTTTTCGGATTGTACGACTGGCGTTTCGAAGTGATGGGATTGGTTCGCCACACAAACCATTTGGAAGCGTGCTACAATGTAGGGCCGCACACCATTTCGTTTCCCCGTATAAAAGACGCATCCATGCTGGATTTGGGCGATGAATATTTCGTATCGGACGAAGATTTTAGTCGTTTGGTGGCCATTCTCCGCTTAGCGGTTCCTTACACGGGAATGATTCTTACGGCACGTGAGCCCGCAGAATTACGCAACGAGCTGATTCAGTTCGGTGTGTCACAAATCGATGGGGGAACAAAAATTGAATTGGGCAGTTATTCGGAAAAAGAAGAAAACCACGACCTCAAAAAAGGCCAATTCCGAATCAACGACGACCGCTCACTCAACCAAATTATCGACGAATTGCTGGAACAAAATATGCTGCCCTCTTTCTGCACTTCGTGCTACCGGATGGGACGCACCGGCGAGCATTTCATGGAATTTTCCGTTCCCGGATTTATCAAACGATTTTGTACTCCCAACGCCATCCTCACGCTTGCCGAATATCTGGAAGATTATGCTCCCGAACATACCGCCCAAAAAGGATGGAACGTAATTGAAAAAAACATGACGGAACTGAATGAGAAAACACAATCGCAAGTACGCGAAAGGATTGAAAAAATTAAAGAAGGACAAAGGGACCTTTATTTTTAAATGATAAAATCCAACATCCATATCGGCATTTTTGGTCGCCGCAACAGCGGCAAAAGCACGTTAATTAACTTGCTTACCGGACAGGAAATTGCTATTGTTTCGGACAAACCCGGAACGACAACCGACCCTGTAAAAAAATCGGTAGAGATTTTGGGAATCGGGTCGGTGGTGTTGGTAGATACTGCCGGAATTGACGATGAGGGTGAGTTGGGGAGAAAGCGTGTCAACAGATCGTTACAAACGATAAAAAATGTGGATTGCGCTATTTTGCTCATCGTAGAAAATCAATTTGGGCAATATGAACTCGATTTAATCGACCGATTTGAAGAATTTGATACGCCTTATCTTATTCTCCACAACAAGAATGATATTACAAAAATTGCTTCGCAAACAATAACCGTAATCAAGCAGCACACCGATGCAAATATTATCGATTTCAGCGCGATAAACACAAGAGATACGAACGAACTGATCAGCACACTCAAGGAAATTATTCCAACAACTTCGCATAAAAAGGTCTCGCTTATTGGCGATTTAGTAAAACCAAAAGATATCGTGCTGCTCATCACTCCCATCGACAGCGAAGCTCCTGAAGGACGCCTGATTTTGCCGCAAAACCAAACCATTCGCGATGCGCTAAACAACGACTGCATCACGATGGTGGTAAAAGATACCGAACTGGACGACTTCCTGAAATTGGGCATAAAACCGGCGCTCGCCATTACTGATAGTCAAGCCTTCGGCTACGTGTCGGGACGAATTCCCGAAAGTGTTCCACTCACGAGTTTCAGCATTATTTTTGCTCGACAAAAAGGCGATTTCGATGCCTACCTGCAAGGCACACCTTATATTTCCGAACTTAAAGACGGAGATAACATCCTCATTCTGGAAAGCTGCACGCACCAAACCAGTTGCGACGATATCGGACGGGTAAAAATCCCGAAGCTGCTGCAAAAATTTACGGGCAAAAACTTATCGTTTACATTCGTAAGCGGATTATCGGAAATCAGCCCCCCTAAATCCCCCCAAGGGAGGACTTATTCTCTCGTAATCCAATGTGGCGGCTGCATGATTACACGCAAGCAACTGATGAACCGGCTTAAACCATTCTCGGATAAAGAAATCCCCGTCACGAATTACGGAATGGCACTGGCATATATGAACGGGATTTTTGAGCGCGCCACAGCTCTTTTCGATACAACCAAATTATAACAATGAATGCGACTCCTTATATCGTTTTCGATTTCGACGGAACCATTGCCGACACCATCGACCTTGGTTTCCGCATCTACAACCGGATTGCTCCTGAGTACAACACAAAACAAATCGACGAAGAATTCAAGCACGAGATTGTCACCAAACATCCGCAGGAACTCCTCAAAAAATACGGAATCAGCCATTTTAAAGTCATAACATTACTGCTCAGGCTCAGAAAAGAATTCACAAAACACATCGATGAAGTGAACCTTATAACCGGCATGGAACAAGCGCTTCACGCGATAAAAAATGCCGGATTACGTATCGGTATTCTCACATCGAACTCGGTTGTAAACGTAAGAAAAGTGATGGACAACTATAATTTATCATCCATTATCGATTTTGTTTACAGCGGGAAAGGCCTTTTCGGAAAAGACAAAGTCATCCGAAGCATGCTCAAGAAGGAAAATATTTCTACGGACAATGTAATATACGTGGGCGATGAAACCCGCGATGTGGAAGCTTCCAAAAAAGCCGGAATTCCCGTTATTGCTGTTCCGTGGGGATTCAACAGCCGCTCGTCGCTGGAACTGGCACATCCCACCGAAATTGCTGATGGACCCGATTCTTTGCTTGGGTGTGCGCAGCGAATACTGAATATGAACAGAAAAACAGTTTAGCTATGAGTATTTTACCGGTTTTGGAGAAAAAGGAATTATCGAAAGACGATTTTGTACAACTTTTATCGGCAAGGGGTGACGATGAAATGGCGCTTTTTGGTTATTCCTCAAAAGTGAAACTGGAAAATGTGGGGAATATAGTTTATCTACGCGGGTTGATTGAGTTCTCTAACATTTGCGAAAAAAACTGTTACTATTGCGGCATTCGTCGCGATAATACCGATACGCACCGCTATTGCCTGACCGATGATGAAGTGTTGGAAGCCATTCGTTTTGCCCACGAAAACGGATTCGGTTCCGTCGCCATTCAGAGCGGTGAACTTTCATCGGACGCGTTTACACGAAAAATCGATTTCATTCTGAAAGAAGCGATGCGGATTACCAATGACGAGATCGGAATTACACTTTCGTGTGGTGAACAGTCGGAAGACGTGTACCGCCGATGGTTTGAAAGCGGTGCGCAACGTTATTTGCTTCGCATTGAATCTTCTTCCGAAGAACTTTACTACAAAATCCATCCGAAAGACGAAGAACACAATTTCGCTAAACGATTGAATGCCTTAGAAGCGTTGAAAAAGGTTGGATACCAAACCGGAACGGGCGTAATGATCGGCCTGCCGTTTCAAACCACGGAGCATTTGGCAAACGACCTGCTGTTTATGAAACAATTCGATATCGATATGTGCGGAATGGGGCCGTATATCGAACACACACAGACTCCACTCTACGAGCATAAATCGCAACTTCTTCCGCTCAAGGAGCGATTCGATTTAAGCCTGAAAATGGTTGCCCTGCTCCGCATCCTGATGCCCGACATCAACATCGCCGCCACCACCGCCCTGCAAACCATCGAGAAAAACGGGCGCGAGCGCGCCATCCAAATCGGTGCTAACGTGCTGATGCCGAACATCACGCCAAAACATTACCGCGACGATTATTTTCTCTACGAGAACAAAACCGTTTCGCAACAGAGCAACGAAGACGATTTAAAGTTTCTGGAACTGCAACTGAAAAGCATCGGTCACGAAATCGGGTATTTTAAGCAAGGGAATTCCGCGCATTTTACACGGTAAATATCCAAAAAATCCGTATCTTGCCGACAAAAGTTTGTCCTCATGCGAATTCCGTTACTCATTTTCACCCTAATATCTTTTCCTTTCTTTGTTATCGCACAGCAATATCCCGAATTGGTTACCGACAGACCCGATCAGACAGAATCTTCCGCGGTTGTGCCCCGAAAAACACTGCAAATTGAAACCGGTTTTGTAACCGAAAAAGACCGGTCGGCTGATGTTATCACCCGATCGTATGCCTATAACAGTACATTGCTTCGCTACGGTTTGCTGGAAAATATGGAGTTGCGGCTGGGACTGGAATACCTGGGAACAACAACGGACGATTCAGGCACACGTGAAATCGATATTTCCGGCTTTGGGCCGTTGTATATCGGGTTCAAACTGAAAATTCTTGAAGAAGAGGCGTGGATACCCGAAGCGGCATTGCTTGGAAACCTCACCCTGCCTTTTACCGCCAATCAGGCCTACAAACCGCCCCATACCGGCGGGGGATTGAGGTTCGCGTTAGCGCACACGCTGTCCGAAAGGCTGTCGCTGGGATATAATCTGGGCGCTGAATGGAACGGAAGAGACGTAAATCCCGAGTATTTTTTATCGGCATCGTTGGGCATCGGTATCACCTCCCGACTGGGTGCGTATGCCGAAATATACTCGCCGATTCCCGAAAAAGTTGCCGCCCTGCACATGGTTGACGCCGGACTGACGTTTTTGATAACGCCCAATTTCCAACTCGACGTATCAGGCGGTATTGGACTGAACGATGCTGCGCCCGATCATTTTTTAAGTTGTGGCTTAAGCTGGCAAATACCTCATTGATTCGCTCACACGTACCCTGCTACCGAAATTTATTTTTACCCGATTTTAAATTGCTCCCACAAATAATTTCTCTACTTTTGTAAGAAACTGTTTTGAATTTTTTTATGCGATGTTTTTTAGTCATTTTTTGATAGATTCGGACTTTCATTTCGCATCAAATAGCGGGCTATTTGAAAGAAAGGAAAATTCGAAGATGCGAAAAAGGGCAGAAAACAGCATAAAAGGATAGATATAAAAAATGATTCGTAAAATTCAAAACAGTTTCTAAATACAATTAAAACACATTTAAATACTAAAAAACATGAAAAAAATTGGATTAATTTTCGCCGTGGGATTTATGTTGTTGTCGTGTAATCCCAAATCTGAACAAGCCGCTACAACCACGAACGACACGCCGGCAACCGTCAGCGCCAATACGGTGAGGGATGGTGTATTTATTCACATAACGGAAAGTTACAACGATCCTCACCGGGTTTTGATGCCGCTGAAAATGGCCCTGATGATGTCGAGCGACAAGGATGTATTGATTTATATGGATATTCACGCTGTCGAACTTCTGACAAAAAGCGCCAAAGACTTAAATTATGCCGATTTCGAGTCGCTGCAGAGCTACATCAAGAAATTGGTCAACAACAAAGTGGGAATTTATGCCTGTCCTACCTGCATGAATATCTCCGGTATCAAACCCGAAGACTTAATGGACGGAATTCAGGTGGCGCAAAAAGATAAATTCTTCTCTTTCACCAAAGGACGGATAATTACACTCGATTATTAAACGCCCGGTTTTACTCCCCGCTGGCGCACATTTGTAATGTGTGCACGCCTGCCGCGGGCAGGTCTGCCGTAGGCATAAAATCTTCGCTTCGCGACACACGAGTTTGGAAACTCGCGCGAGCAATGGGATTGGTTAGTTTTACGAAAGTTTATTTCGTGAATTATACGTTAACGTCAATTATAAAAAGCAGTAAATCAATGAGATTTTCACAACGAATCGGAAAAAGACCTGTTAAAACAGTCCTACAAGTCGAATCAATTGATAGCGATTTACGTAATAGACTTTGGAACACGGTTTTAGAAGTTTTTTTTAACAAATTAAAAAATTATTCTTCAAATTATGAAGAATCTCAAAAAGAGAGAGTGTGCAAGTTGATCTGGAAAGAATTTTACAATTTTCCTATTGACGAAATTCCATCATATTCTAACTCTAACGAAGTATATATTGTTGGATTCATTAACTATATCAGAAAATGGTTCTTCAAAGCAGAATGGGTCGATATTTATGATTTTATTGAATTTATTGCGATCTTGGATAATAGAGCTACTAACATTGGCTTTACGAAAAAATGTAACTTGGCTTTAGAAAAAGAAGTAGCTGGCTATAGAATAGTAAATGAGAAAGTAGTTCAAATAATTTCTGAAGAAGAGGTTCAAGCAATTGAAGAGGCAACGGCTAATACAGACCAATGGATATCAGTAAGCACGCATTTGCGGACAGCCATAGACACATTAGCAGACAGGAAAACTCCGAATTATAGGAACTCAATCAAAGAATCTATCTCTGCTGTGGAAGCGTTTTGTAAAATTGTTACTAAAGATAATAAAGCAACCTTGGGAAAAGCTTTAACCGAAATTGAAAAACAACATCAAATACACGGAGCTTTAAAAACAGCCTTTTCTGCTATATATGGTTATACAAGTGACAGTGGAGGAATCAGACACGCGCTATTAGAATCCAATATAAAAACAGAATTTGAAGATGCTAAATTTATGTTGGTTGTGTGTTCTGCATTTATTAATTATTTAAAGACTAAAATAAAGCTTTAAAGAAATAACTGGTATCTCCCTCGCTGGTGCATATTTGCAATGTGTGCCTGCCGCGGGCACGCGGGCAGGTCTGCCTTCAGGCATAAAATCTTCGCTTCGCGACATACGAATTTGGACCTTGTCCGCCCTATGGCGGGAACTCGCGCGAGCAATGGGATGTATTTATGAAAGTTTTGTTAAGTAAATTGGATGTTAACGGTCACCCTATGACGACACAACAAACAGAAACATAATGACAGAACAGATAACAATAAGACAAGAAAAAAAGGACGACTTCAACGAAGTTTTTGAACTTAATCGTATTGCTTTCGGACAAGACAACGAAGCTAAATTGGTGGACACTTTAAGGAATAACCCGACAGTTTTTGTTCCTGAACTTTCAATTGTTGCAACCGACAATAATAAAATTGTTGGACATATTTTATTTACCAAAATAAAAATTAAGGACGACAATGAAACCCTAAATGAAAGTTTAGCCCTTGCACCAATGGCAGTTAGGCCAGATTTGCAAAAAAGTGGAATAGGCGGACAACTAATCAGAAAAGGATTTGAAGTAGCAAAAGACCTGGGCTTTAAATCGGTAATCGTTTTAGGACACGAACATTATTATCCAAAATTTGGATTTCAGCCAGCTGACAAATGGAAAATAAAAGTACCGTTTGAGGTTCCTTCAAATGTATTTATGGCTATTGAGTTGACAAATGACGGACTTAAAAATATATCCGGAACAGTGATTTATCCGAAAGAATTTGAAACTGTGTGAAACAACAACTCAAGACACCTCGCTGGCGCACATTTGCAATGTGTGCCCGCCTACCGCGGACAGGTTGTCGTCAGGTATAAAATATTCGCTTCGCAACAACCACAACCCAAAATAGTAAAGACGTTGCGCGCAACGTCTCTACCCAAAAAATTTCACAGTAACCCGTCAAGCCGCTTGCAGCAGCCGGACGGGTTAATCGTATCTACTCAACTGAATACTCAAAACTATTTCCTGTACTCATCCAGAATATTCTTCACCCCATCGGGCGAAACGCGGCCGTAAACCCGTTCGCCTACCAGCACCACCGGCGCCAGTCCGCACGCGCCTACGCAGCGCAGGCAGTTGATGGAAAACTTGCCGTCGGGGGTGGTTTCGCCCACTTTTATATTCAGTTCCTTTTTGAATTCTTCGAGCACTCTTTCGGCTCCGCGAACGTAACAGGCGGTTCCCGTGCAAATGGAAATCGGGTATTCGCCTTTAGGAACCATGGTAAAGTAGGTGTAAAAAGTAACCACTCCGTACACGTGCGCCACAGACACCCTCAGGTTATGCGCAATAACATCCTGAACTTCGGCAGGCAGGTAACCGAACTCGTGCTGCGCTTCGTGCAACACGTTGATCAGCTCGCCCGGGTCGTTATCGAACGAATCGCAAATCCGGTTAATGATATCTATCTTTTCCTGCGGCAGGTTTACTTTCACTCTCAACGCTTCCCGCTCATCGGGCATATACTTGAATACTGCCGGCGCTATATCTGTTTTTTGACTCATATCTGTTTATTTGGTTGATATTGAGAGAGATAGAGCAAGTTTGAATAAGATTGATTTTGAGAACTATGCATAATCATGTGCAGCCTTTTATCAATCTGTATCAATCTATTTCAATCTTTATCAATCATGTTTAACTTAGGATTATTGATGCAAATTAATAGTAACTTCATTGCTCTTCGGGAAATATTCCGTATGCAACAGCTTGTGTGCCATAAGACTTCCGGGCGAGCCGAGATAATCTTCATAAAGACGCTTGATAGACGGATTTTCGTGCGATTTACGAATGGTTTTCCGTTCATCTTCGGTGTAAATGGCCGCAGCACGTTTTACCAGCACTTCTTCCTTCAAGTGAGTGTAGGGTTGACCTCCTCCGCTGATGCATCCGCCGGGACAAGCCATAATTTCGATGGCATGGTATTGCGATGTTCCGGCACGAACTTCGTCGAGCAACTTGCGGGCATTGCCCAATCCGTGAGCGATACCGATATTGAGTTTCAAACCGTCGAAATCCACTGTTGCGGAACGAATGCCTTCCATACCGCGCAATTCGTTGAACTCCACTTTTTCGAGCGTTTTGCCCGTGTAAAGTTCATAAGCCGTACGGCAGGCAGCCTCGATAACACCTCCGGTATTTCCGAAAATAACGGCCGCACCGGTAGATTCTCCTAACGGGTCGTCGTAATCTTCATCGGGAAGTCCTAAGAAATCGATATTTGCCTGTTTGATGAAAGCAGCCAGTTCGCGTGTGGAAATGGAATAATCCACATCGGGATTGCCGTCCACCTTGAACTCGTCGCGCTGGCATTCGTATTTCTTCGCCAGGCAAGGCATAATGGAAACCACCACCAAATCTTTGCGGTCCACCCCGATTTTATCGGCAAAATACGACTTGGCTACCGCACCGAACATTTGTTGCGGCGATTTTGCGGTTGACGGAACATCGAGCAGGTCGGGGAAATTGTGTTCGAAGAAGTTCACCCAGCCCGGGCAGCACGATGTCAGCAACGGAATCCTTACGTTGGGATCTCCGGCCAGATGCCCTTTGATGCGGTTCAATAATTCCGTCCCTTCTTCCATGATGGTCAGGTCGGCGCTGAAATCGGTATCGAAAACGTAATCGAAACCGAGTTCGCGCAGTGCGGCAACCAGTTTTCCGGTTACCAGCGTTCCCGGTTCAAGACCGAATTCTTCTCCCAGCGCAGCGCGCACCGCCGGCGCGGTTTGCACCACCACCGTTTTCCTCGGGTCGGACAGGGCACGAAGCACTTCGTTGGTGTGGTCGACTTCGGTAAGCGCGCCGGTCGGGCACACCGAAACGCACTGCCCGCAATACGTACACGGCGATTTCTCCAGGTTCATCTCGAAAGCAGGCGCTACCACCGCCATAAACCCGCGGTTTACCGCAGAAAGTGCGCCAACGGTTTGTACTTCGTTGCATACCATCTCGCAACGGCGGCACATAACGCACTTATCCACATCGCGGATGATGGACGGCGATGTATCTTTCCGGTAATGAGATTGCTCTCCGGCATACGGCAGATTTCTGATACCGAATTGCGTAGCAAGGTGTTGCAATTCGCAATGCCCTGATTTGGCACAAACGAGGCAATCGAACGGGTGGTCTGAAATAATTAGTTTGAGGACAGTTTTTCGGGCATTCAACACGCGGATATTGTGCGTATTGATCATCATTCCGTCCTGTGCTTCGGTTATGCACGATGGCGCCAGGTTTCTGCGTCCCTGCACTTCCACCACGCAAATGCGGCAGCCGCCGGGTTTATTTTCGATACCCATGTCGCACATCTCGAAATGGCAGAGTGTCGGTATTTCTATGCCCGCTTGTCGGGCAGCTCTTAGAATGGTAGTTCCCGGTTCTACCTCTATTTTTTTATTGTCTATTGTGAGTGTTATTTTTCCCATAACTCTTTTTATTTTCTCAATTTCACTTTTTTCTCCTTCACTAAGAGAAAAAAGCGTCGTTGATTTTAAATTCTTTTTTTCATTGGTTTTAATCCTGACAGTAAATTTCTTGCTTCCTATTTTCCCCCTTAGAAAAGGGGACTGGGGGATTGATCATCTATTTGGTTTCGAGTTCTTCTATTTTCATCTGAATTTCAGCTGCCACATTGTCTAAATCGTACCTGACACTTTGTTCCGAAAAACGTAAGACAGTATATCCTACATAATTTAATTTCTGATCTCTGGTGCTGTCTTCTTCAAACTTGAAATCGTGCGAATAACCATCAATTTCGATAATCAATTTTAATTTTCTGCAAACAAAATCAACTATTATATTTATATCATCTACTTGCATGGGATATTGTCTGTTGAACTGATATCCGGCGCCTTTGGCCTTTAAAAACTTATCCCATAAAAGTATTTCTCCCAATGTTGAATTACTTCTCAATTCTTTGGACAACGTTTTCAATGATTTATTATACAGCGATTTGCTTTCTTTCATTACTCAATCCCCCTCACTCCCCCTTCGCCAAGGGGGAATTCTGTTATCTGTTATGCAGTCGTTGTTGGTTCGGTTACCCTGTAATCCGCTTTCAGGCTGATAGCATCGAACTGGCATTTCTCCATACAGGCGCCGCATTTGATACACTTATCCTGATGAATGAAGTGAGTCATTTTCTTTGCTCCGGTGATAGCATTAACCGGACAAACCCGCACGCAAGCCATACAACCGACACAATCCTCATCGTCAATCACATAATACAGCAGGTTCTTACATTTACCCGACCGGCATTTTTTATCGATAACGTGCTCTTCGTACTCTTCGTGGAAATTACTCAAGGTCGATAATACCGGATTGGGAGAAGTTTGTCCCAATCCACACAACGACGTATCTTTGATTACGTTGGAAAGGTTATACAATTTATCCAAATCCTCTTCGGTTCCGTTGCCGTCACAAATCCGCTCCAGTGTTTCGTACAAACGTTTGTTGCCGATACGGCAGGGAGCACATTTTCCGCACGATTCTTCAACAATGAAATCGAGATAGAATTTCGCCACGGAAACCATGCAGTCGTCCTCATCGAGCACGATCATTCCGCCCGAGCCCATCATGGAGCCTGCGGCTGTCAGGCTTTCGTAATCGATGGGCGTATCTAAGTGTTTTTCAGTTAAACAGCCACCCGACGGGCCTCCGGTTTGCACCGCTTTGAATTTCTTTCCGCCTTTTATACCACCGCCAATTTCGTAGATAATTTCGCGAAGCGTGATTCCCATCGGCACTTCAATCAATCCTACGTTGTTGATTTTTCCGGCAAGGGCAAATACTTTTGTTCCTTTCGATTTTTCGGTTCCGATGGAAGAAAACCATTCTGCGCCTTTTAGCAGAATAACCGGAATATTGGCCAGCGTTTCCACGTTGTTCACGTTGGTAGGTTTACCCATGTATCCCTTTTGTGCCGGGAACGGCGGTTTGTTGGTCGGTTCGCCGCGCAAGCCTTCCATGGAGTGGATGAGCGATGTCTCCTCACCACAAACGAACGCACCTGCACCGTACCGGAGATTGATATCGAAACTGAAATCGGTTCCGAAAATGTTTTCACCCAACAAGCCGTACTCTCGGGCTTGCTTGATAGCTATTTTCAGGCGTTTAATGGCTAACGGATATTCCGCTCTGATGTAAATCAATCCTTTGGTTGCACCAATGCAGTAACCGCAAATAGCCATCGCTTCGAGAACGCTGTGCGGGTCACCTTCGAGGATGGAACGGTCCATAAATGCACCCGGGTCACCCTCGTCTGCGTTGCACACCACGTATTTCTGATCGGCATCGTTCTTGCTGGCGATTTCCCACTTAATTCCCGTAGGAAATCCGGCTCCGCCACGTCCGCGCAGCCCCGATTTTTTGATGATATCGATGGTTGCTTGCGGCGTAAGTTCCGTCAAAGCCATTCCCAGCGCCTGATAAGCATCGCGGGCAATGGACTCGTCGATGTTTTCTGGGTCGATGGTTCCGCAATTCCGCAACGCTATGCGAAGCTGTTTTTTGTAAAATCCCATGTGCTTGGAATCCAGAATGTGTTCTTCGGTTTCGGGATTTAAGTACAGCAAGCGGTGAACGCGACGCCCTTTTATGATATGTTCGTCAATAATTTCGCGGATATCTTCGGGTTTTACCTGCGTGTAAAAAGTGTTATCGGGAAGTATTTTCACGATAGGCCCTTTCTCGCAGAATCCGAAACATCCGGTTTTGATGACCTGAACATC
>ENA-UOOM01002359-UOOM01002359.1-fermentation-metagenome-genome-assembly--contig:-NODE-2359-length-15747-cov-30.610056_pt1 | contig 15747 bp, 7 predicted proteins | sample MGYA00245781_ERZ724031 | MGnify/ENA primary metagenome ERZ724031 (study PRJEB28704, sample SAMN03018317) | fermentation metagenome | biome: anthropogenic terrestrial biome; feature: soil; material... | reverse complement strand
TCTTAATGGAAGCTGATACGGAGTTGTTGGATGAAGTAGTAGTAGTGGGATATGGAGTTCAAAAGAAGGTTAATTTGACAGGCTCAATTTCATCCATAAATGAAAAAGACATAGAAAAACTAAATGTAACTCAACCTTCACAATTATTAGCTGGTCTTGCCAGTGGAATTACTGTAACACAGTCATCAGGACAACCTGGAAAAGATGCAGCAACCTTTCGTATTAGAGGTTTGGGAACTTTTAGTTCTGCTGGCACGTCACCTCTTGTGCTTATTGATGGAATCTCCTCTGATTTAAATAATATTAACGCAAATGATATTGAGAATATATCTATCCTTAAAGATGCAGCATCGGCCTCTATTTATGGTACTCGTGCAGCTAATGGAGTAATTCTTATTGAAACGAAAAAAGGCAAAGAAGGTGTTACTAAGGTTAACTATCGAAGTAATTTTGGAATTCAAAGACCTTCAGAAATACCAATAATAGTCGATTCATGGGAGTATGCAGAAATGATTAATGAAGCGCTGCGAAATGTCGGGAGTAACCAACAATATACTGAGGAAGAGATTAATAAATTCAGATCGGGAGAAGACCAAGACAACTATCCAAACAAAAGACATTATGATGATTTAGTCAAAACTGGTGATGGTTTTCAAATGGAACATTATTTGAATTTAAGCGGAGGAAATAATCAAAATTCCTATTTGTTTTCCATTGGTTATTTAAATCAGAATGGCTTTGTTGATGAAACTAATCACAATCATTACAATATATTATTTAATGCAAATAGTAAAGTATCAAATAGTTTTAAATTCAACGTGAAATTTCAGGGTAGAACTGGAATAACATCCGAACCAACAACAATTAGAAGTGGAGAGGGAGTTGATGGGTTACTTAATTATGCTTTAAAAATACCAAATACAATTGCTGGTAAAAAGTCAGATGGATATTACGGTCAACAAACGGGTTTTACAATTGAAGGATGGATGGACAGTGAAGCTTTCATTAAAAATACAAGTAATAGAATGAACGTGAGTTCTGGTTTTGAGTGGGATATAAATAAATTCTTAAAATTAACAGGATTAGCTGGTTACAATTATGATAACACAAAATATAAAAGGTTCTGGCCTTTATTAGTAGTGGATCAAACTTATACAGAAAGTCCTTCCGAATTAACAGAAACTCGTACAGAAAATTCATTACTTACTTTGCAGTCATTTTTAAATTATAATAAAACATTTGGGGTACATGAAATTCATGCACTTGCAGGTTATTCACAAGAACACAACGTAAATAGTTGGTTAAATGCCTCAAGGGATAATTTTCCTAGCAATACACTGTATGAGATTAGTGCAGGCGCACCTTCTAATCAATTAAATAGTGGATCAGGTTATGAATGGGTATTACAGTCTTTCTTTGGACGAATTAATTATATCTATAAAAGGCGATATCTATTGGAAGCAAATACAAGATATGATGGTTCATCAAGGTTCCCTACAAGCAAAAGATGGGGATTATTTCCTTCTTTATCAGCAGGATGGATTCTTTCAGAGGAGAGTTTTTTTCAATCCGATCTATTCAACCACTTGAAATTAAGAGCATCATGGGGAAAACTTGGGAATCAAAATATCGGCAACTATCCTTATCAACAGATATTAACACTTGGTATAAATGCACCTTTCGGAGTATCCGAAAAGATGTTTTCAGGAGCAGCCGCAACAGTTGTTCCCAGTTCTGATATAACATGGGAATCAACACGAATTATTGACTTAGGATTGGATATTGGTTTAAACAATAATAAAGTTAACGCATCGATAGACATTTATGACAAACTAACCTCAGATATATTATATAATGTAACTGCATCTCAAGTATTGGGTATGACGCCATCTGTTCAAAATGCTGGAATTGTATCGAATAGGGGAATTGACCTAAGTATTCAACATCAAAATCAGATAGGCGACTTCTCTTATAATATTTCAGGAAATTTTTCATACGTGAAAAATGAAGTAACGGAATTAGCTTCAGTTATTCAAGATGTTAACTCAGGTCTTTTTGTAGGACATTCTTTACAGTCTATTTACGGATATGTAGCAGACGGATTATTTGTCGATAAACAGGAAGTGGATAATTATCCTACTCAACCTAGGGTTGCGGCACCAGGAGACATCAAGTTAATGGATATTAGTGGTCCTGACGGTGTGCCAGATGGGATCGTTAATGCCGACTATGACCGAAAAATTATCGGGAACCAATTTCCCAAGTACATGTATGGGTTTACCTTTAGTCCTCGTTATAAGAACTTCGATCTTTTTATCAATTTATATGGAGTTGCTGGAGTAAATAAGATTCTTGGAGGATTTGCTGATAATGCTTTCTATCAAGGCTCCAACCCTCAAGAATGGATGAAAGACAGATGGACAAAGGAAAATCCAAACCCCAATGCATCTTATCCCAGATTATTAGTAGTGGGTGGAGGAGAACAACAATTTTACCGTTCTACATTTGTGATGCAAAATGCATCATTCCTGAGAATAAGCAATATTCAATTCGGTTATACTGTACCCAAGAAATGGGTTAATAATATCTGGATATCAAATCTTTATGTTTATATAAATGTGAAAAACCCATATACATTTGATCATTTCAGAGAAGGTTGGGATCCTGAAATGGGTAATGGCTATCCTCCGGTTCGTCTATTCAGTGGTGGCATTAATGTTAATTTTTAAAAACAAAGAAAATGAAAAAGATAGATATATTGAATATAATTAAATGTATTCCGTTATTTTTTATGATATTTATTTCATTCTGGTTTTCGGGATGTGTGAGTTTGGATAAAGAACCATTAGACAGTCTATCAACTAATACATTTTGGAAAACTGAAAATGATGCAATGTTGGCATTAACAGGAGTTTATAAAGTTGCTGGTGGAATTAAGCAAAGCAATTTCGATGTATGGAGCCAACTTGCGTGTTTGTACCTTTTCGAAGCTACAACGGACAATGGTTTTGAAAAAGATAATCAGGTTACAGATTTCAACAATGGATCACTTGCGTCTACTTACGGTCCAGTAGAGAGTTTATGGGCTAATATTTACACACATATCTCAAGATGTAATAACTTTATTAGCAATATTGATAATGTGCAGATGAATCCTAACAAATTGGCAGAAATTAAAGCAGAAGTGAAGGTAATTAGGGCTTACGATTATTTTAATCTTTGCTTTTATTGGGGGGATGTGCCTTTCGCTACTCAAGTTTTGACAGTAAATGAGGCTAACAATATCCAACGTACCGCAAAAAGTGAGATAATTGATTTTGTTATTAATGAACTGGAGGAAGCTATTCCACACCTACCCATTTCACGTAAAGACGATGAGCATGGACGAATAACTAAAGGTGGCGCTTTAGCCATTCTTGGACGTGTCTTGATGTCAGAAAAAAGATGGGAGGATGCCAAGAATGTTTATAAACAAATTATAGATCTAGGTATATATATCATTGATCCACGCTTTAAGGAAATTTTTGAAGAAAAGGGCGAATCTAGCAAAGAGCATATTTTGGTGAGTGTACGTATGCAAGACCTGTATGGAACTCCTATGTTACGCGGTTGTCATGGATTTGATTTTGGAGGATGGCATTGGTTCAGCCCTTATAATGAACTAGTTGAAGAGTTTGAATGCATTGATGGTAAGCCCATCAACGAATCGCCTTTATATAATCCTGATGATCCATATACAAACAGGGATCCTAGACTATATAAAACAATTGGTATTAATGGTTTGACTGTATTTAAGAAAAAATTGTATATATCACACCCTGATTCCTCGGCTGTAAAGTACCAAGATCAGGTAACACGTCGTCCTTGGAGCGGCTATTTACTCCATAAATTCAGTGATGAAAACTACACTGGAAATATTGTAGAATATGGAGCTGACTTTCCTATGATTCGTTATGCCGAAGTATTATTGAGTTACTTAGAGTCATGTATTGAGAGCGGTACGCCAATTACTCAATCATTGTTAAATTCAACAATTAACAAAGTGCGTGGGCGAGAAGAAATTCAAATGCCTCCTGTAACCGAAACAGACCCAACAAAACTGACTATTATTCTCAGACGGGAACGAAGAGTCGAATTAGCCTGGGAAGGATTGAGACTTTATGACTTATTTAGGTGGCGCATTGCTCATGTCAAACTCAAAGGCACATTTACTGGAATGAAAGTCTGTTTAGCTTCTGAGGCTTCAAACTATAAAACAGTTAAGGTGGATTCAAAAGGATATTATTTTTGTGAAGAAACAAATTTTCGCGAAAATGTAGATTATTTATGGCCAATCCCGCAAAGAGAACGGGATGTAAATCCGAATATGACGCAAAATCCCGGTTATTAACTTTAGAAAATTGAGAGATGAAACCTAATACAAAAGGATTTAAAATTTGTATACTATACATAATAAGCGCATTTGCCTTCACAATAAAAATAAATGCAATCCCAATCAAGACTGTAATAGAAACCGAGGTCTTGGTTTATGGAGCAACACCTTCAGGAATAATGGCTGCAATAACCGTAAAGAAAGCAGGTCGTTCTGTGATTATAGTTGAACCAAGTAGATGGGTAGGAGGAATATTAGGGGCAGGATTAAAACCTGTTCAGGATATGCCAAACTATGATGCAATTGGAGGAACTACTCGTAAGTTAATGTTACGATTAGGGGTTCGTACAGATGAAGAACCAATAACTCTTGACAAAGTTTGGCAACTTAGCCTTAAGTCCATGAGTCCTAAGTATGTTAGGGAAGATTTTTTACAACTTTTGAAAGAGAATGATGTTGAGGTAATTTATAATCACAGAATCAGTCGTACAGTGAAAGAGAAGCAAAAAATCAAAGAAGCAATTTTTGATTTAGCTCCATTTGATGAATTGGGTTGTCCTGTGGGTGAAGCAGAAATTTATGATCATCTCTATATAAAATCAAAAATATTCATTGACGCAAGTTATGATGGTGAATTGATGAATAGGTCAGGTGTTTCTAATCGAATAGGAAGGGAATCAGTTTTAGAATATAATGAAGATTTAGCCGGAGTAAGACCTTTGGGAAATATCACTCCAATTAGTCCGTTTGTTGTGTCAAACGATCCTGAAAGTGGGTTACTACCTATGGTTGAGAATGATCACGGAAAGCAACTAGGAGCAGGAGATCAATACACTCAGGCTTATAACTACAGGTTTTATGTTACTTCAGATCCTGAACGACGAGTACCTATTACCCCACCAGATAATTACAGAGCATTTGATTATGAATTGGTTGGCCGCTATGTTGAATACATTAAAAACACCTCTAAAGATAATGATGAAGTAATGCAAAAGCTGGGTTGGATTTTTCCTGGCTGGTTAAATGCCGGAGAATATAATTATCAAAGACAATCTTTGATAACGATGGCTCCTTTAGGGATCAATCATTTATATGCTGGAGGTGATTATGCAACCAAAGCCCGAATATGGAAAACTTATCAAGACTATTTTCGTGGATTACATCATTTTTTATCAACTGATGAAAGGGTTCCAAAGGATTTTAGAAATTATACAGCAAATCTGGGGCTCGATAAATTTCATCATCCGGAAACGAATGGATGGCCACATCAATTGTATATTCGTGTCAGTCGTCGTTTAATAGGAATTTATACAATTACAGAACATGATGTTTATAATAGAACCAATGTTGAAGACCCTATCGGTTTGGCACAATATGGAATTGATACTTATCCGTCCAGAAGGATTTGGTTTGAAAAAAATGATTCTGTATTTGTGGCTGTTGAAGGTAATATGTTTGTAGGTGGTGGACGTGGTCCAACAAATGTTCCCTACCCAGTTCCATATCGAGCAATTGTTCCACAAAGGTATGAATGCTCTAATTTATTGGTACCTGTGTTGTTTTCATCTTCCCATTTGGGATACGCTTCTGCCAGAATGGAACCTACATTTATGATTGTTGGAGAATCCGCTGGAATTGCTGCTGTTCATGCACTTGAAGAAAACGTTTCGGTTCAAGAAATTAATATGAAACGTTATTTGGACAAATTAAAAGAGATTGGCCAACGCCTTCATTGGGAATAAATTCTATTAATTTATATAAAAAATTCAATATGAGAAACTTATATTTATTTTTCTTACCGATATTTATTTTATCATGCAATCAAAATCAGTCATCCAAATTTGAAAATGAATATAGTGGTGGTATTATTAAAAAAAATATTGAAGCAGATGTATGTGTTTACGCAGCGAGTGCCGCAGGCGTATTAGCAGCCACAGCCGCAGCAAGAGATGGATATTCTGTAATAATTGTTGAGCCGACACAAACAATTGGTGGTTTACTTGCCTCGGGATTTAGAATGCAGCAAGATGTACCTGATCCACAGCATCTGGGAGGATTAACTCGTGATTTTTATGATAAAGATGTTACTCTTCATATTGGCATCCATGCTCCTACTTTACGTCATTATCAAGGTGCAGGAGAAGATAATATTGCCATGTTACAAGAATATCTAGATAAGTATGCTGATCTAATCACAGTGGTTACCAATCATAGGTTAGTTTCTGTCAATGTTGATAATAAAATAATTTCAGATGCCATTTTTGAATATGCACCTGCTGATGAAAATGGAGTTCCTGCTCCACAACGAACATCTGATAATCTTACGAAAGTAAAAGCCAAAATGTTTATCGATGCCAGTTATGAAGGCGATTTGATGGCATATTCAGGTGTTTCTTACAGAGTTAGTAGGGAGTCAAGAGAAGATTATGGTGAATCTTTGGCTGGTGTGGTTGTAAGTCGTAAATTTCCTGGTGTTGATCCATATAAAGTAAAAGGTGATCCGAACAGTGGTTTACTTTCACCAATTTTTTCTGATCCTATAGGTGAAGAAGGAGATTCTAGTCGTTTTTTTATGAGCTGGAACTTTAAAATGGCATGGGAAGTCAATCCGACTGAACAATACCCTGGAATTCCTATTAGATCCCCGAAAAAGAAAGATGAAGATGTATATGAACTGCTCAGAAGATATGAAGAAGCCGGCTATAACACTTCCTGGCCGAACTCTAACTTCAACCGTAATGAATTAATGACGGGTGCAATACCTGGGATGCAGACCGAGTATCCGGATGGAAACTGGGAAACAAGATCAAGAATTTGGCAGGGTTTTATTGATCATGTAAAGACTCTAACGGATTTTTCTGGAAAAGATGTACGACTTTTATCTAATTACAGAAAGGAAACTAATGGATGGCCATTTTTATACATGCGCGGTGGCAGGCGAATGATTGGTGAATATGTAATGACTCAACAAGATATTCAATTACAAACCGATGTATCTACACCAATAGGAATGGGATATTATAAGGTGGATATTTACCCACCTCGATTAGCTGTAATTAATGATACACTTGTGCAGGAAGGAGATGTTTTTGAACTAATATCCCCCGGACCCTATCAAATTCCATATGGAGCCATAATACCAAAAAGTGACGAGATTCAAAATTTATTGGTACCAATGATGATGTCAGCTAGTCACGTAGCTTATTCATCTATTCGTATGGAAGGAACATATATGGTGATGGGTGAGTCTGCAGGTATAGCAGCAGCCTTAGCTATACACTCGGGAAGTACAGTACAGGATATAAACCGAGAAGAATTAACTTCTCGGTTAAAAGCCTATGGACAAAACCTATCTTGGGATGGCAAAGGATTCTACACCAAGGGATTATGGCGTTCCAATATTTTTGGTACAGGAGAAAAAGAAAGTGGCAGATGGGAAACACATCCGGAAGAATATAAAAAATATCCCATTGAAAATTTATGGAAAACAAAAGAATAAAATTATGAAAAAAGTATCTAGAAGACGATTTATTAATAACCTTATTGGGGGAACTATTGGTGTCGGAACTTTTCCATTGTTATCTTTTTCATCAAAAGACAATAAGTACGCAAAAAAGAAAAACATTCCTGTAATAGGTGAATTTGACATTTGTGTACTTGGCGGCAGTTGTACAGGCGTTTTTGCTGCAGTAAGAGCCGCACGATTAGGAGCGTCTGTAGTAATTGTTGAAAAACAAAATGCTTTTGGCGGCGTTGCAACAAATGGGCTTGTAAATATTTGGCATTCACTATACAATACTGAGAAAAATAAACAGATAATCGCCGGATTAACTTATGAAATAATTGAACGGTTAGCTCATAGAGAAGCTGTCACTTACGATCGAGAAGATAAAAAAAGTCACTTTACCTTAAACACCCAAGAGTTAAAAATTGATTTGGATGAATTAATTATTGAATCTGGCATAACTCCATATCTACACACTTTGTTTTCTGAACCATTTAATGATTCAAAAGGACAACTTGAAGGTGTAATTATTGATAATAAATCAGGTAGGGGTGTAATAAAAGCTAAATATTTTATTGATGCCACAGGGGATGGTGATTTATGTGAACGAATGGGAATGGTAACATATATTCATGATCATATCCAACCACCATCAACTGCCGCTTATTTTGAAGGATGGAATTCCGGACAATTTAATTCATTATTAAAGGAACATGGGAAGGAATTTAATATACCTGAGGGTTTCGTTTGGGGTGCGCAATTACCTGGGACAAACAGCTATATGTTATCAGGCACAAGAGTTTATAACGTAAATTGTGCATTTGCTGATGATCTGACAAAAGCGGAGATTGAAGGTAGACGCCAGATAAGAGCATTTTTAGATATGATAAGGAAATACGGTCAAAATTTTAAAGTTGGCCTATCAGGTTTACCTTCTTATATTGGAATAAGAGAAACTCGTCACATAAAATGCCTTTACCAGGTAAACGATAAAGATACAATGTTTGGAGAAAGGTTTAAAGATGCAATTGCAAATGGAAGTTATGTTTTGGATTTGCATCATCAAGACAAACCAGGAATTACTTTTAGGTACTTAGATGGGACAGAAAGCTATTCAAGACCTGGATACCCAGCTGTTGTTGGTAGGTGGCGAGAAGCGACAGAGATAAATCCAACTTTTTATCAGGTACCGTTAAGATCTCTAATCCCAGAAAAATCGAATAACGTAATTATTGCTGGAAGAATGCTTGATGCAAGCCCTGTTTCTTTTTCAGGGATAAGGGTTATGGTTAATATGAATCAGTTGGGTGAAGCGGCAGGTGTAACTGCATATTTAGCTTTAAATCAAAATAAAAAAATTAAAGATGTTGATTACAATGATGTTAGAAAAGAATTAGAAAAAGGTGGTTCGATAATCATCTAATAAGATCTACTTTATAAATCAAATTCACTAGTTACCATGTTTGCAAGAACGATAGTAACTAGTGAAAATTTATATTAATTAGATAAGAAAAATGCTTTGAACAATACAGTAAAATCAATTGGCTATATTTTAAAAACATTCAGATCCCTACACTGCTAATCTCACTAAAAAAAATTTAAAAAGTATCCGATGATCACATTTATTTTGTCCCTGGCCATCCTTTTAGCCGGTTATATTTTTTATTCCAGATACCTGGAACGGACTATGGAGGCTGACCCGAACAGGCCTACCCCGGCTGTATCCATGGGTGACGGGGTCGACTTCGTTCCGATGCCCTGGTGGCGAGTCCTGCTTATCCAATTCCTGAATATTGCCGGGTTGGGCCCAATCTTCGGCGCAATCGCCGGCGCTCTCTGGGGACCGGTCGCATTCGTATGGATAGTCCTGGGAACCGTGTTTGCGGGAGCCGTGCACGACTATTTCTCGGGAATGCTCTCTGTCAGGCACAACGGGCTGAGCATAACTGAAGTCATCGGCATCTATCTGGGGAATATAACAAAGCAGTTAATGAGAATCTTCACCATTGTGCTCCTGGTGCTCGTGGGGGTAGTCTTCATATCAGGCCCTGCCGGTATCCTCGCCAACCTGACACCAGCCACTTTGGATTTTAGATTTTGGGTCTGGGTGATCTTTTTCTATTATATTTTGGCAACCCTGCTACCCATTGACAAGATCATCGGAAAGATTTATCCGGTCTTTGGATTTGCCTTGCTGTTTATGGCTGCAAGCCTGATTATCGCCCTGATAATTAAAGGGTATGCCATCCCGGAGCTGACCTCCGAAAATTGGCGGAACTTTCATTACGACATAGAAAAATTTCCCATCTTCCCCATGCTGTTCATAACCATTGCCTGCGGTGCCATCTCCGGTTTCCATGCCACACAGTCACCCCTGATGGCACGCTGTATGAAAAATGAAAAGGAGGGCAGGAAGGTTTTCTACGGGGCAATGGTTATCGAAGGGATTGTCGCTCTCATCTGGGCTGCAATCAGCATGAGCTTCTTCGGCGGCATCCGGGAGCTGGGCGAGGTGATGGTGGCACAAAAGGGGAACGCCGCATGGGTGGTGAATGAAATCTCCAACTCCCTGCTGGGAAAATTTGGGGCCATACTGGCCATACTGGGGGTGGTGGCGGCTCCGATCACTTCAGGCGACACCGCTTTCAGGAGCGCAAGACTCACCGTTGGCGACCTGCTGAGGTTCAATCAAAAACCGATAAGGAACAGGCTGATAATTACGATTCCTCTCTTCGCAGTGGGCTTCTTGCTTACTAAAATAAACTTCGACGTGGTCTGGCGATATTTTGCCTGGTCTAACCAGACGTTAGCCACGGTTGTTCTCTGGACCATCACCGTATACCTCTTCCAGAAAAGAAAACCGTATTGGATAACCCTGCTCCCGGCCCTGTTCATGACAGCCGTGGTGACAACATACATCATGCTTGCCCCCGAAGGGCTTGCCCTTTCAAAACCTGTCTCATACGCTACAGGATTCGCTGTCACAGCCCTCGTGTTTTCGACCTTTCTATTTTATACAAGAAATAAAACAGACGACTAAAGAATAGCTTTAAAAACAATGTAGGTTTTAACAAAATCTTTCTATTAGTTTTATTGGCTCCAAGTCAATAAAATGATTCTTCGTCATTCTTAGCAGTATCCATACAATAAATATCCCATTTCAATACCTAAAGTTAGTATACAGTAAAACTTAATCAATTTTTCTTGATTATATCTGCAAGTCTATGTACATTTGAACTATAAATCCTGCGAAAAACTATGCTCGCAAAACGACATAACCGATCACATAACGCTCCGTCATTTCACTGAAAATTATATTCGGGAATTGAAAAACAGATAAACCCAGGATTAACACAATCATCTTGGATGGGAATAACTTCAAAAAAATAGACTATGAGATTATTATTGACAAACATTATTCTCGCTTTTTTTATTGTAACCTCTTTTGGCCAAAAGACAAAAAGTTACGATGTTGTTGTTTATGGCGGCACATCTGCCGGTATAGCCTCCGCTATTCAATCTTCCAGGATGGGCAAATCGGTCGTACTGATCGAACCGGGTAAAAGACTTGGCGGACTGACCACGGGAGGCCTAGGCCAAACGGATATCGGGAACAAGCACGTAGTGGGCGGAATCTCCAGGGAGTTCTACCAGAATATCAGCAAATACTACCTGAATCCGGAAAACTGGAAATGGCAAAAAAGGAGTGATTACATGGATGAAGGACAAACAAGAACCGCAAAAGGGGAAAATGCCATGTGGACGTTTGAACCTTCCGCTGCCTTGAAAGTGTTTCACCAAATGCTCTCCGGCGAGAAAGTCAAAGTCGTGTACGGTGAAAGATTAAACAGGGAAACCGGAGTAGTCAAGAAAGAGGGCCGCATTGTCTCTATTGAAATGGAGAACGGCAAAAGGTATGCCGGAAAAATGTTTATTGACGCGACCTACGAAGGAGATCTGATGGCATCAGCAGGCGTATCCTATAGCGTAGGAAGAGAATCGAACAGCGAGTACGGAGAAACCCTGAACGGGGTGCAGGCAAACAGGATCAACAGGACGTTGAAATGGACGCTTTCCAGAAACGCTCACAACCATAATTTTATTGACGGCGTAGATCCTTACGTGAAAAAAGGTGACCCAAGCAGCGGTTTGTTACCCTACATCGTTGAAGGAGGGAAACCGGGGATCGACGGGCACGGAGATAAAGGCATCCAGGCATACTGTTTCCGGATGACGCTGACGGATCATCCGGAGAACAGGATTCCTTTCAAAAAACCGGACAATTATCGGGAGATAAATTACGAACTCCTTTTTAGAAATTACGAGGCGGCCACCGGTCCGATCGAAGAGATGTATACCTATGGTGATAAGTTAGTTCCCTGGATAAATTCGCCTATGCCCAACAGGAAGACGGACACAAACAATCAAAAAGGATTTTCGACCGACTTTATCGGGCAGAACTACGATTATCCCGAAGCAAGCTATGAAGAGAGGGAAAAAATTGTTCAGGCTCATCGCGACTATCAACAGGGATTAATGTGGACATTGGCCTATCATCCCCGGATTCCCAAAAAAGTGAGGGACGCTGTGTCAAAATGGGGCACCTGCAAGGATGAATATGAAAAGGGAAGCAACGGATGGCAGGAACAGCTCTATATCCGGGAGGCACGCCGCATGAAAAGCGACTACGTCATGACGCAGAAAAATTGCGAACGAATAGATGTCGTTGAAGATCCTGTGGGTATGGGAGCCTACGGTATGGACTCACACCATGTACAACGGTATGTGGATGCCAACGGTTTTGTACAGAACGAGGGGAACGTGGAAGCGCATGTCCCAAGTCCTTATCCGATTAGCTATCGGTCAATCGTTCCCAAAAAAGATGAATGCGAAAACCTGCTGGTACCCGTGTGCGTAAGCGCAACCCATATTGCGTTCGGTTCTATCCGTATGGAACCCGTATTTATGGTATTGGGCCAATCCGCAGCAACGGCTGCCTGCCAGGCAATAGATCAAAGGAAGGCGGTACAGGATATTGATTACACGCTGTTAAAGGAAAAGTTGCTGAGCGAAAAGCAGATCCTTGAAATTGAATAGAACATTTTGCATATAAGTTGGTAAAAACGAGGTGTTGCCCATTCCGCAATGGGACGGGAGTTTAAAACCGAATTTTTCTCAAATTGCATGATAGTAATCATTAATACAAAAGGATACACATAACGCATGGCGTTCTTTTGTTGCTTATCCTGAAAATTCTATAAAAAAATTATGACTCATAACGTGATAAATACTCTTCTGTTAATTGTAATAGCAAGCTGTACTATGTGTCAGCAATCCCCTTCAACGTTTCAGATTGATACGGATTTTCCCGGTGGGAATGTTAGTGTTGTTAACATTAATGGCGATTCCGTCCAGTTAGAACAAGATCTGCGTGATACGGAGGGGAAGTGGTTCTACTGGTCTTTTCGTGTGAAAGGGGCTGCTGGGCGAACCCTCAATTTCGAGTTTACGAATGGCAGCGTAATCAGTTCACGCGGACCGGCAGTGAGTAATGATGGCGGTTTAACCTGGAAATGGCTGGGTGACATCGGCTCGTCGGACACCAGATTTCACTACACTTTTGGGCCACAAGAGGATGAAGTCTATTTCGGCATGGGGATGAATTATACGGAAAAAGATCTTCAACGTTTTCTCAATCAATATAAAAATAATCCCAACCTTAAAATTGAAGCACTTTGCTCCTCCGGAAAAGGACGTAATGTGGAATTGCTCCGCATTGTCAACAATAAGCGTACACCTGACTTTAAAATATTTTTATCGGCAAGGCATCACTGTGGAGAGATGATGGCATCCTACGCTTTGGAAGGAATCATGGAAACGGTCTTATCGGATACGGAAGAGGGTCGCTGGTTAAGAAATCACGGAGACTTCTTTATTGTTCCGTTTGTGGACAAAGACGGGGTGGAAGATGGAGACCAAGGCAAAAACCGACGGCCTCACGATCACAATCGTGACTATAAATTACAGATCTATCGTGAAATTCAAGCTATTGCAAAAAAAGTTCCCGAATGGCTGGATGGAAAACCTTTGTTTTTTCTCGATTTACATTGCCCCTGGCTTCGCGGTGGGAGTGACGGGAACAATCCTGAAAAAGGAACCAACGAATACCTTTATTTCGTTGGTCTAAATCCGGAAAATGATTCCGGAAAACTTGCGGAAAACTTGTATCAATTTGGCTCCATCCTGGAATCAACCAAAAAAGGGAGAATTCCATACCGGGTATCATTCAATATTCCTTACGGTACATCCTGGAATACGGCAGCGAACGTTAAAACGCCTGACCTGCAGAAATCAAGTGCCTGGGGCAGCACACTGCCTAATGTTATTTTTTCATCAACCGTGGAAATTCCTTTTGCTAATGCATCCGGCGTTGTGGTTGATGCTTGCTCGGCACGTGAACTTGGTCACGATTTAGCAAAGGCTATCCGTGAATATCTGGAAATTTTCAACTAAGATTTTATTCCACTACTATCCTATTAAAATTTCAAAATGATAAAGAACGATTTGAGCCGGATGGGCTTGGTTTATTTGATTATTAATAACGTCCCTATTTTAATGACAAAAACTTATTTCCAGAGAAAGCTCATCCTGTTTTGTCTCTTTTTATTTACTGTTCATAATTCTATGCTTTCTCAACCACTTGTTTGGGTAGAAACTGAGTTATTCAAAGATAAAGGGGGTTGGACGTCTGATGCACAATTTATTGATCAAATGGGCTCTCCGTTTCTCCTGGCTCACGGATTGGGAAACCCCGTTAAAAATGCAACTACATCCGTGGAGTTTGAGGAAAAGGGAGTATACCATTTTTGGATTCGGACACGCGATTGGATACCACCTGGCCAAGGTCCGGGACCCGGAAAATTCAACGTCCTCATAAACGATGAAGTAATTGGTCCCGTATTTGGGGCAGATGAAATATTTTCCTGGCATTGGGTGTATGGCGGTACTGTAAAAATTAACACCCACAAAGTCAAACTATCGCTGAAAGACCTGACAGGTTTTGGAGGGCGTTGCGACATTATTTGCTTCTCCAAAGACAAAATCGGGCTACCTGATAATTTGAAAGAGATAGACGGATTGAGAAGAAAACATGCCAACATTCCCGGTAAGTTGAATGAACACGGAAAATTTGATTTCGTGGTAGTAGGAGGAGGAGTTGCCGGTATCTGCGCTGCGGTTCAAGCTGCCCGTTTGGGTTCTAAAGTGGCACTTATTCAAAACAGACCGGTTCTTGGAGGGAACAGCAGTTCTGAGGTAAGGGTTTCAACGACTGGCAGTACTTTTGTAAATAGATATTCTTCAATTGGCAGAATTGTTCGAGAAATCGATAATCAGGAAGCCGGCATGGGAGGCTCTCCTGGATTATACAAAGATAATCTCAGGAAAAACATAGTGTTAAACGAGAAAAACATTACCCTGTTATCAAACCTCCACGTCTACGATGTAGTCATGGATAAAAATAGAATAAAAGGCGTAAGAGCGGTGAACGTAACTACATTGGAAGATCATTATATAGAGGGGGATTTATTTGCGGATTGTACCGGTGATGCGACACTGGGGATCTTGTCCGGGGCCGATCATCGTTACGGAAGAGAGAGCAAACACGTCACACATGAAGCTTCGGCGCCCCAGGAAAACGACAACCTGGTAATGGGGTCATCAAATCAATGGAATGCCATGCGAATAAACGAAGCTACTGATTTTCCTGTTGAACCCTGGATGTTTAAGTTTACTGACGATTACCACTTCCCGTTAACTTCTTCAAGCTGGAATTGGGAAAGCGGATTTAATAATTATCACACGGTACATC
>ENA-UOOM01002357-UOOM01002357.1-fermentation-metagenome-genome-assembly--contig:-NODE-2357-length-15756-cov-7.287370_pt1 | contig 15756 bp, 15 predicted proteins | sample MGYA00245781_ERZ724031 | MGnify/ENA primary metagenome ERZ724031 (study PRJEB28704, sample SAMN03018317) | fermentation metagenome | biome: anthropogenic terrestrial biome; feature: soil; material... | reverse complement strand
TGGATTCGAACCAACGAATGACGGAGTCAAAGTCCGTTGCCTTACCGCTTGGCTACACCCCAACGGTACTGAGTATAACTAAGATACTACCGGGCTGTCAAGGGTAAAATGGGGTGGATGATGGGACTTGAACCCACGGCCCCCAGAGCCACAATCTGGTGCTCTAGCCGACTGAGCTACACCCACCACGTTGGTCCGAAGTTATAGTGGCGTCCCCGGAGGGATTCGAACCCCCGACCCACGGCTTAGAAGGCCGTTGCTCTGTCCAGCTGAGCTACAGGGACATAAAAATGGAGCGGGTAGAGGGAATCGAACCCTCGCAACCAGCTTGGAAGGCTGGGGCTCTACCACTGAGCTACACCCGCCCGCAAGGTGTATTATACCTTTTTTAATGGCCCAATACAAGAAATACTTTCAATTGTTTCAAATCACTTGTTGCCGCTCAGCCCAAAGTAGCCTAACTCATATTATATGGCCGAATGACGCGGCTTATACTTATAAATAAATAACAATTTTGTCATAATAAAGGTGAATTTATGGTATAAAAGCGACAAAGTATGTCAAAATTTCTAAAGGGGTTAGTGCAATCAATATCAAAGTACCAAAAATAGGCAAATATTCAATCGAGACGGGGATGCTATGATAAAAGCAAAAGGCAGAGGCTGGACCGAGTCGCATCGTGTTCGCAGTATGGACGGCAATCCGGACGACCATATTATGCTGATTGATTCCCCTGAATCATCGGCAACAATCGATATGGATATCTACGATAATATGGAACCTCAGGAGCGTTGGGCATTAAGCGAAGCCCGCTATAACCATGTGGTTTCCAATCAGGAGCATCTGGTGTGCAGAGTGAAACCAGATGCCACGATCATTTTCGCCAATGAGCCCTTCTGCCGCCATTTCGGGGGAATCAGCAGCGACTATATAGGGCGCAGCTTTCTGGCTATCGCTGCGGAAATAGACCGTCAGGGGATAAAAGATACCTTGCAGTCATGCCGGGGGGGCAACACTACCGGAACTTACACCTGGCGGTTTGTAGATATGCAAGGAGAGTTGACCTGGATGCCATGGTCGGTGCAGCCTTTGTACAACAACTCGGGGGTACTGGTCGAGCTGCAGCTGGTAGGCAGAAATGCCGGCGCCCAATGGCAGATGCAGGAAGCGGTTCGGGAATCCGAGGCCTATTACCGCACCATTTTTGAGAATACCGGCACGGCCATGATCATTTATGGAGAAGACGGCCTGATCAACCTGGCTAACTCGGAGTTTGAGAAATTGTGTGGCTGCAGTAAAGCTGAGATAGAAGGGGTCCGGTTGTGGACAGAATTCTTCTGCAGTGATGATTGGGATCATATCAAGCACTGTGAACAACGGCTGTCGCTAAATCTGGAGCCGGGGCCGATCCGGTTTGAAAGCAAAGTGAGAGACCAGCACGGACTGGTAAAAGACGTTCTGGTGACCATAGCGCTGATCCCTGGCAATAGACATCGGGTAGCCTCGATTGCAGATATTACCGAACGCAGGCAGATGCAGCAGGAACTGCTCCGTCTCAACCGGCTAAACCTGGTGGGGGAGATCGCTGCCAGCATCGGCCATGAGGTGCGCAATCCCCTAACCAGCATCCGCGGATTTTTACAGATTATGAGCGAGAACCAGCTCTATACGGCGGAACGGGACTATTTCGACCTCATGATCGAGGAGATCGACCGGGTCAATTTGATCATTACCGAGTATCTGCTCATGGCCCGGGACAAAAAAGCCGACCTGCAGCCTGTCAGTCTCAATCGCATCCTTAACAGTATCTATCCGTTGTTGAATGCCGATGCCCGCTCACAGGACAAAGACCTGCAGCTGGAATTAGGGAAAATCCCCGTGCTGATGCTGGACGAAAAGGAAATCCGCCAGCTGGTCTTAAACCTGGCGCGTAATGGCCTGGAGAGCATGTTAAGCGGCGGCACCCTGACCATACGCACCGTGACTGAAGGCGACCGGGCGGTTCTGGAGGTTATTGACCGGGGCGCCGGGATACCCCGCGAGATCCTGGACCAAATCGGGGTTCCCTTTTTTACCACCAAAGAAAATGGCACCGGATTGGGTTTATCGGTATGCCACAGCATTGCCAAGCGCCACCAGGCCTGCATAGAGGTCGAGTCAGGGTCCCGTGGAACCTGTTTCCGGGTCTGTTTTAATGCGCAGCTTCAGCCGCAAATGTCCTGAGCGGAGCCCTTTTCAGCTCGGCCCGATTTGCCAATTCAGCTCTATGCCGCCACGGCCGCCGAAATGCCGGCGGGGCTGAATCCATAGACCTCAGCTGCATAACCGGCCAGCCGCACATCCCTGACTCCTGTCTTAATACCGCATATCCGGGCCAAACGGCGTATAATACCGTAAACACTGCCCGGCTTCAGCGAACATCCCGGCCCGGCGCCGACCAGGAGGTAGCCGCCCCGCAAAATCGGCCTTAAAATCATGTAATGCTTAAGGGCTGTGATTGCCCCGGCATGCAGGGAAACCGGACGCTCTCCCGCTTTAATGGTGTTGTTGTCCGGGCTCCAGCCCTGCTCATGTTTCAGGCCGCACATCTCTCTGACCGTCAATCCCGCATAAAGCAATTCCACCACCGCACGATCCCGAATATTCAATACATCTTTATGTGCCTCGGCGCGGAGCCGCTGAACACCCTCCCAGGAAGTCCGTATTTCATCGGTTGAGGGCGTTTTACGTCCGGCGCGGGGGACCAGTTCGAGGGGATTAGAGGACAGCCTCCTCTTCTCCATGAGAAACCTGGCAAAGGCTGATAATGCCGAAAGGCGCCGGTTCACAGTGGAGGGCCGCAGCCCCCGCCGGCTCAAGAGGTAGAGTTTATAAGCCTCCACTTGCCCGGGCGCCAGCCGTTTGCACAAACTGCGTTTTCTTCCCTGACAGCCGCTGTATTTACAGAACTCTGCCAAGGCCAGCACATAGCTTTTTACTGTTGCATCCCTGCGGCCCCGGCGCCGCAGGTAAGCGGCGAAGCAAACCCGGTAATTCAAACCCATCACCTGCTTTCGGCATGATTATTACATCATATGCCGCTGGAAGGAAATGGCTATTGATTTGCTGCAAAGAGTTTTTACGGCCATCGGATTATCTATGCCAATATGCTCTCTGGCGATGGCGGATAAGGCCGGGGTGCAGGCATTGCTCTAAAACATTTTTTAGGATCTACATTCCAAAACGTAGGAGCCATAATAACAGCTATAATGAAAATACCGGCGGTACGGTCAGAAAATAATATGTGACTGCAACAGCGGGCGAAGAAGAACTTGATGAAGCGGAGAAATGCATCATGGCCCCCGTCAATGCAATGGGCGCAAAGGAGACGTAATATGTTCGAGTTAATTGAGGTTAAGTACAAAGACATAGTTGATATTCCAAACTTATCTATAAGTAGAGGACTTACCGTTCTTCTCGGCCCGAGCGGCGGCGGGAAAACAACCATTCTGAGAATGCTGAACAAGATGATATCTCCAACCCGGGGACGAATTCTGTTTGATGGCAAAGACCTGAAGCAAATAAAATCTGTAGAGCATCGCCGGAATGTTATGATGCTGTCCCAGAATCCCGCCATGTACGAAGGAACGTTAAGGGACAATCTGACCATAGCCTTAAGATTTCAAGAAAAAGAAAGCCCTGGTGATGACGAACTGTATAAAATCCTTTCCGGGGTACGGCTCCATAAAGATTTGGAAACGCCTGTATATCAGCTGTCGGGCGGGGAAAAACAGAGGCTGGCATTAGGACGGCTGTTTCTGTGCGATCCGGCAGTATATCTTTTGGATGAACCGTCGTCCGCGCTGGATGACGATACGGAAGACGCCATCATCAAGATGGTTTCAGAGCACATAGAAACGACCCGCAAATCTGTGGTGATGATTACCCATTCAAAAGCGCTAGCTGAAAAATATGCAGACGAGATTATCGAAATATCGGACGGAAAGATTATAAGCAGGAGAGCGGTATATGAACGGAATAATTAATCTGGATATATGGCAGGTGATGCTATCCTATATTTTTGTGCTGATGGTGCTTTTGATCATTAAACAGAGGGGGATCAAACGTGAAAAAGAGATCCTTATTTCTTCTGTAAGGATGACCGTGCAGCTTATATTGGCGGGTTTTATACTCGCGTTTGTGTTCGATAAGCCCAGTCCGGTGATAACGGCAGCAATCATAGCATTGATGGAGTGTTTTGCGATTTATACCGTATTTAATAAGTTCAAAGCAGAGTTGTCGCATGAGCTTAAAAAAACCATTGCTTTCTCCATGACGGCCGGGACATTGTCCTGTCTGTTTTACTTCCTGTTCGTAGTTGTGCGCATCAATCCATGGTATGATCCCCAGTATTTTATACCCATCGCCGGGATGATTGTGGGCAATTCTATGACCGGGATATCATTAGGCGTCAAGTCCCTGGTCGAAGGCATGACGACACAGAAGAATCTGGTTGAAGAAGCCCTGGTTCTGGGCGCAACTCCGCAAATGGCCACCAGGTCGATTATTAACAGCACCTTTGACGCCGCGATCATGCCGACCATCAATTCCATGGTCGGTATGGGGATTGTTTTCCTCCCCGGAATGATGACCGGCCAGATCTTGTCCGGTACTTTGCCCGCAACCGCGGTCGCTTATCAGATAGCAATAATGCTGGGAATACTTGGAGCGGTGGCCTTGACAGTTATTTTAATGCTGCAATTGGGATATCGCAGCTTTTTTAACGAAGAAGATCAGCTTATTTGATCGATATCTGGCGCGGTCCGCTAAAGCCGCGGCTTGATCCGCTGGAAGAATTAAAAGCCCATGTTGCTACGGGGGCAGACAGAATAAAAAGGTCAAAGCAAAGGACGTAAAAAAAGAAAACGATCCACAATCAGGAGAGTGCCAAACCTATGGAAGTTGAAAGAGCCAGGCGTTCCCCCGGCTCTTTTGTTATTCAATCCCTAATTGCTGTTTTAAGGCTTTTTGCAGGGCTTGGGAAAAATTAATGCCGGCATTTTCCGCACGTTCGTTTAACCAGCTTGGTAAGGTGAGATTTTTACGGACAGTGCGGTTATCGTGGGCGCGGCGATACTCTTCGATGTCGATGTCCACGAGGGTCTTTGTTTCCTTTGCATTTGTTTTAATTTTGGCAATATCGCTAGGAGCAGGGATGGTTCTGCCCTCATCCTGTTCATAGCAGATCCACATGCCGATAGCGTCCCGGGCCATAGAGATGGCTTCAGGTATATCGGCGCCTTGAGTAGATATATCCAGATCGGGAATTGTTACGGCGTACATTCTTTTTGCGGGTGTTAAAATAACAGGGTATGCGGTTTTCATTGTCATTACTCCTTTCTGCGGAGTTTATTTCAGCCCCGCTCTCTTGAGGATTGCCTTAGCTGTTATCTCGTTGATTTCTTTGTGTCTGGGGATTGGCTCTGACCGTTCCCCGTTAGTGTAGATAGTGTGGTTGTCACCTTCCCGTGCTTTCCACCAACCGTTGTTTTCTAGTTTTTTGATTAAGTCCCTCCGTTTCATGTGCGCACCTCATGGCATTATTATACGCATTAAATGCGCATAAGTAAAGGAGCTTTAAGAAAAAAGTAAGAAATTTTGGGCCTGACGGGAGCCGGGCTTTTTTGTTTTTCAAATACCCATCCTGGGAGGTGGTGCTATATAGATGCCCAAAGCGTATGCGTACGCTTTTGTTGTTCAATCTTGTATTTTCTAATAAAATGGTCCCCGCGTATGCGGGGGTGATCCTGCCGGTGGCGGCGACCGAGGCGAAGTGATCCAGTGGTCCCCGCGTATGCGGGGGTGATCCCCAATAAAAGGTAATTGCTTAATATTAGGAGGACCAATTCGCAGCAGACAGGCAGACAAAAACAGGTCCGGGACTTTGCCAGGCCTGCCGGTTATTCAATATAAAAACCTGGTTGAGGTCATTTTACTCGAGTTCAATCGGTTTATCACTTCAGCTTGATTCCCGTTCATATCGTATAACTGAAAGGCTTCTCCGCTTCGGCGAAAAACTCGCCCTTGTATATAATAACGGGTTAATTGGCTAGGCGGTCGAGGTGCTTAAAATAAGGGTGTTTGCTTTCTCCCTGGGTTTTCCGGATTTGATAAGATTCATTAATAACCTCTTCCGGTTCGATCACCTGCCTTAATATTCAACTTATGGTTTTTTAGGCATCGGAAGAAACTACGCAGCAGTTTCAAGCCACTGCTCGTTATAATCCCGCACAGAAATAAAAGAAGACCGGTCGGCATTGGGCAATCCAACCTGGTCTCCAGCTGTCTGGTCGGCTGATAATGTGTTATGCCGGCAGATAATGGGAGGACAGTTTCCTTATCTAAATAGAATATTCGATATCGGTCTTGAATTCCGCGAAAAATTCCTGATAGATCTCGTTTCGCAGTCTGGTATACTCGTAACTGCTGCGCTTGCGCGGGTGCGCCATATCGCTTTTCACAATTTTCTTGATGGTCCCGGGGCGGCGAGACATCAGCACAATGTGGTCGGCAAGGAACACCGCTTCATCGATATCATGCGTGACGAGAACTATGGTTGTTTTTTCCTGCTCCCAAATTTTCAAGATCTCCTGCTGCATGTTGATGCGCGTAAAGGCATCCAAAGAGCCAAACGGCTCATCGAGAAGCAGCACATCGGGGCGGTTCACAAGTGCCCGCGCGATGCTGACCCGCTGCTGCATGCCGCCGGAAAGCTGTCCGGGCAGCGCCGTTTCAAAACCAGTGAGACCTACAAGCTTGATATGCTCGTCGATCTGTTGCCGGTCTTCCGGCGAGGTTTTGAAGATGCCAAAGCGGATGTTTTCACGCACCGACAGCCAGGGAAACAGCCTCGATTCCTGAAAGATCATGCCGATTTCCAGCGTCGGCTCTTTAACCTCGCGCCCGCGCAGACGGACGGAACCCTCCGTCGCGGATTCAAGCCCTGCCATAATGCGCAAAAGCGTGCTTTTTCCGCATCCGCTCGCCCCTACGATACTGTAAAAGCTGCCTTCGGGGATATCGAGATCAATATCGCGCAGCACCTCAAGATTGCTTCCGGACAGAGAAAACGTCTTCTGCACGTGCTGGATGTTTAAAAACGGCTCCATGTCATGTCTCCTTTATCCACGTTATGCCCACTTGATGATCTTATTCTGCAGTCGGGCCAGCAGGATGTCGATTAAAATGCCGACCACGCCTATGGTCAACAGCCCGAGGAACATGGCTGCGGGCAGGGACATTTCCCTGCCGTAGGAGATGATATATCCGACGCCGCGGGTCGCGCCGATCATTTCGGCAGCCACCACGCCGCGCCATGCGGTGCTGAGTCCCAGCCGGAACCCGGTGACAAGCTCAGGCACGGCCGCCGGAAAAATGATGCGGCGCAGAATGGTGAACCGGTCCTTTTTCAAAAGCCGCGCCACTTCAAGGTATTTTGAGTCGGTGCTTCGGATGCCCTGCTCGGTGTTTAAGAGCACCGGCCACAAAGCGCCCACGGCAATGACCAGAATTTTGGATTTTTCGCCGATTCCGAACCACAGGATGAAAAGCGGCACCAGACCCACCATAGGAATTGGCCGGAGCACGCCGAGAATGACAGCTGACAGCCGGTTAAACCACGGAGAAAGACCGAGCAGCGTCCCGAAAATCAAGCCGGTCAGGCCGCCGAGAAGAAACCCGGCGCCTACGCGGCTAAAGCTGCTCGCGAAATGTTCAGACAGCAATCCGCTTTTCGCGTAGGACACCATGGTCTCCATAATCTTCTGCGGCGTCGGCAGGATTGACAGATTTAGGTGCCCGCCATCGCCCAGGACCTGCCAGACGGCAATCACAAATAGCGGTGCGACCAAGAAAAGCGCGTAATCTATAATCTGTCCGACCTTTTCGTTTCGTCTCGGTCTTTCTGATTTATTCATTGTCCGAGCCCTGTTAATTTCACATAAGTGTCGTCCACAAGATCGTCCGCGTCAAGCTGCTTGGTAATAAAGCCCTGATCCAGGCTGAATTCGATGGTATTGTTCAACGCATCGACCAGATCCTGATCTACGCCGACCTTCCAAACTTTGTCGATATAGTATTTGCGGGTACCTTCGAGGTCTTCGCTGCCCATAAATTTGGCCACGATTTGGACCGACTCGTCAAGATTTCCCGCGATCCACTTGTTGGTTTGGTTGATTACCTTGAGATAGCGGGCGACGATTTCGGGGTTTTTCCTCAAATACTCTCCGCGGCCATACGCGACGACCATGATCTTGTCGTATCCTTCGGTCGTCGAAACCTCGACCATGTCGTCACGCGCCAAAAGCTTCGAGCGCTGCGGTTCATCCAGCACCGCCGCGTCGATCACGCCTTGGGTAAGGGCGGTGACGCCCTCGGCTTTCTGCAGGTTCAGCATTTCGATGTCGTTCTCGGAATAACCCAACGTACGAACTATGTTGAGCAAGGCCTTGTGAAAGTTTGAGCCGAACTGAATGGCGATTTTCTTGCCTTTGATGTCCTCAAGCTTTTGGATGCCCGACTTCTTGTTGGCGATCATGCTGTATCCCTTGGGCGATTCCCAGAGATAGGATATCACCTGGATATCCACACCGTTGCCCCAGACCTGGATCGTGGGCATATCGCCCATGTTGGCGATATCGATCTGGTTGGTGGTGACAGCCTCGTTTTGAGCGGGGCCGTTTGCAAAATGCGGGATTTCCACTTCGACTTTATCGCCGAATTCTTCCTTGAAAAAGCCCTTTTCATACGCAACGATGATTGGGAAATAGTTTAAGTTGTGGCCCACGACCAGCTTGGTGGCCGTGTTCAGTTCCCCGGCGGGCGTGACAGGCGCGGTGGCGGTATTATCCGCCTTTTTGGCGCAGCCAAACAGGGACAGCATGCCGACCGCGAGCAAAACAACCGCAATCCATTTGTAAACACGCATTTTCATTTGTACTCCTCCTTGGTAATATGGTCAATGTGGATTTCATACGGATGTGCCGCTCTTTCATACGCCTGTCGGGTTGAAAAGGTCTGTTCTCTTTCCGTTTCCGGGGTGATCAGCCACAGCGCCGAAAGGTCAACATCCTCGCCGAGCAGCTTTTGCACCTTGTCGTATGCGTCTAAAAACAGTTGCCCGGCGATAATCGCTTTTTGGGGCACACCCTTGATCTGGTAGCTTTTATGATCGGGCGTCACCGCGGTGACAGCGACGGTCTTATGAAACCAGATGCTGTACACCAGATTTTTCTGGGTCTGTGAGGTTTCCAGAAGCTCGTAAACCACAACGCTGCCATCGTCCAGAATCGTGATCAGACCCTTCGGCACCGCGTGCGGGGCGCCGTCCTTTCCGACGGTGGCAATGATTTTAACAGAATCTGGCGAGCGAAACGCCGCGATAGCTTCCGGCGATAATTGAAATGACATGACGCGCCTCCTATATCCGGTCTAAGTTTACATTCGGGTGCATTCCGCATTTGCGATAGCTGTCCATATAAGTCGGGATCCGGTATTTCTGCAGGATATCGTAAAACCCTTTTGTGATATGCACGTAATAATCGAGTGATGGGGGATTCTGATTCCAGAAAATCGAGCCCGGCACCACGTTCCAAACGTCGTGCTTTAACCCCACGCCGTGGCTTGCCAGCTCTTCCGCCTCCTCAAGGTCCACGCGAATCGCCTCGGCCTCCGAGGTGAAGCCGTGGGGCGTGGCCAGTTCAGCCCCGCTCACAATGCCGGTGTTGACTTGGCCTTTGCCGAAAATCTCTACCGCATCGTACAGACGGCGCTTCCATTCGTCATAGCTGATGTACGCCGCTTTTCCAGGGCAGAGCCATTTGTAAATCCGCTCGTCGAAGGCCTCAAGATCGGTGGTATAACTTGTCAAACCGGTTTCATAGTAAAGCCGTTCAAGCTGCTTGCGATTAAACGCGGTGCTGTTGACCTGGCTTGGGAAACGCGGCGTTTCAAACACCGTGCCGAGTACTTTCAGCGCCGCGATATACCCCTCGAGCTCGTCGTCGAAGGGCTCGTTGCCGCTGAAAATGCTGCCACCCGTCAGAATTACGCCCACAAAGCGTCCTTTTTCCTTAACAAGCTCCAGCATGGTTTCGCGAAGATCGTCCGCGTTGAAGCGCTCGTTGGCCTTGCCTTTGTACCGCACACCGCCTGCCCCGATACCGCAGTATTTGCAGCCGTGACCTGGTACGGCCCAGAAGTGGCAGTAATTGCTCATTGACACGGAATATCGCTGCGGGCGGGCGTCGAGCACCTCTTTCATCGGTGTGCCCCGGCTTGTGGTTTTGTCGAAAAATTGAGGTTTTTCCCAATACTCGACCTCGTCGATTATCCGGTCTTCATCCACCAGCACGGTTTTCCCGTCCACCACGTCGATTAGATAAGGGTCGCGCCACGTTTGCGTGCTGGTCTCCGACACGATGATGCTGGTGCCGTCGCGCAGCAGCAGCGACGTGGGAATCCCCCTGCCCTCATATACCGCGAAATGCGGCTTGGTGATCTGATGAATCGCGGGGTCGAGCCGGGCAAGCGCAGCGTCGGTATAATGCACCCCGCGCCGCTGTACGTCAATCTGTGTAATGATAAAAGGGGAGACGGTGGGATATTTTTTCAATATTTCAAAAAAACTTTCTTCTTTTTTCCGCCAGTCGGGGTCGATCTTAGGTTTTCTGATTTTTTCTTCCGTTGCCATGTCTACAATCTCCTTTCATGACTGATACAATTACTACCATCTTCCCTGTTAACCGACCTTTCCCAGGCTGCCGGCCTGTTTGAGCTGGTCGACTTTATCCAGCCGCTCCCAGGGTAGATCTATATCCGTCCGTCCGAAATGCCCGTAAGCGGCGGTCTGTTGGTAAATGGGGCGTCTTAAATCGAGCTCCTTGATGATCCCGGCCGGACGAAGGTCGAAATACTGGTTAATCAGGTTAATCAACTGTGCATTACCGATTTTTCCGCTCCCAAAAGTATTCACATATATGGACACGGGATGAGCCACCCCGATTGCATAGGCAATTTGGATCTCGATCCTCTCGGCCAGACCGGCGGCCACAATATTCTTGGCCACATACCGGGCCGCATATGCTCCGGAACGGTCGACTTTGGTGGGGTCTTTGCCGGATAAGGCGCCGCCGCCATGCCGCGCGTAACCTCCGTAAGTATCGACAATGATTTTCCGGCCCGTTAATCCGGAATCGCCTTGGGGACCGCCGATCACAAACCGGCCGGTGGGATTCACGTAATATTTGGTGTCGCTGTCCAAGAGATGACTGGGAATTACCGGCTTAATCACCTGCTCAATCACATCTTTTCTAATATCGTCGAGAGCCAGGTCGGGATGATGCTGGGTTGAAATCACCACCGTGTCCACTCTCAGCGGTTGTCCGTTTTCATATTCGACCGTTACCTGGCTCTTGCCGTCCGGCCTTAAATAAGGGAGTATTCGGTTTTTTCTCAGCTCGGCCAGCCGTTTGGTCAGCCGATGGGCCAATACGATAGGCAGAGGCAGGTATTCCGGAGTTTCGTTGCTGGCATAACCAAAAACCAGGCCCTGGTCTCCCGCCCCGATCAGATCCAGCTGGTCAGCTTGCAACTGGCTGCTTTTGGTTTCCGCCGAGCGGTCAATCCCCTGGGCGATATCGGGCGATTGTTCGTCGAGAGTGGTTATGACCGCGCAGGTATCTCCGTCAAAACCATATTTGGCCCTGGTATAGCCGACCTTTTTAATGGTTTCTCTGACAATCCTGGGGATGTCGATATAGACTGCGGTGCTCACTTCTCCGGTCACCACCACCAGACCGGTGGTGACCAGGGTTTCCACCGCCACCCGGCCCTCCGGGTCGCCGGCTAAAATGGCGTCCAGAATACCGTCAGAAATCTGATCGGCCAGCTTGTCAGGATGGCCTTCGGTCACCGATTCCGAGGTAAATAAAAATCTTTCCGAACTCATTTTTCTCCCTCCATATGAATTTGAATTCCAACTGATCTTCCCCATCCCTCTGCCTTAAGATTCAACCTGTGTCCTTTAAGCATCGGAAGAAACTGCGCAGCAGTTTTAACACAATAATTCCGTTACAGAAAGAAAAAAAGACCAGTCGGCATTTTGGCAATGCGACCTGGTCTCCAGATGTCTGGTCAACCGTTATAACCTAGTAAACTTATATGATTATTAATATATTATATTCTCCCTTTCAGTTTTGTCAATCCAAAAATTTTGAAGTTTATGCCAATCCGCTCTTTTCCACATAAATGGTGAACATTCCGTCATGATTGTTGACCGCCAGGATCCTGGCTGGATAGCTCTTTCAGTTGCCGTTCAATGGCAAATAAATCGATTGAAGTAATCAAGCCCCACACTGGCTGCCACAGGCTGGTCTTTCTGGGCAGCCGGCAATGTCCTTAATGCTTCGATAAATTTCCTGCGCACATGCGCCCAGCCAATAATAAGGGATAATGCGGAACATAGTATGGGACGCCATCCTGAGATCAGAAAAAGCGCCCCATACAAAACCCCGCCAGCATCGGCGGGTTCGATATTCTTCATGGTCGGGGCGACAGGATTTGAACCTGCGGCCTTCTGATCCCAAATCAGACGCGCTACCAAGCTGCGCCACGCCCCGAGCTCTTATATATTATCATCCCTCAGGAGAAGGTGTCAATTTCGAGCTTAGCCTGGTCTGGAATTAACAGCAACGCCAACCGGGGGTATCATCTGCTGTGATAGATTGTTCCGCCTCCCCGACCTCCCGGCACAGTTTTGCTGGGAATAGCAGCGGCTTATACCCCGGCTGAATATACCGTATTCACCATATAGCGTAGCGCTATATAAAAGGAAGTGATTGATTACGGGTCGATATCGTTGCTGCGCATATCCAGGGCTTTTTGTATGGCCACATAGGTTTCGGGGCCGATTACCCCGTCAGCTGTAAGGTTGCTGGCCTGCTGGAAACGCACTACGCTGTCATGCATTTTGGGTCCGAAGACCCGGTCTATTTTGTATTTGTAGTACCCTAACCGGCGCAAACGGCGCTGAACTATGGAAACATCTCCTCCCCGGGCGCCCTGCTGCATCACCCGCCCGGTCAGGCTCTCCCCTATAATATATACCGGCGTACCCAGAGGAACCTGGTCATACAGTCCAGTCACATCCCGGTTATACATGCGTATGCAGCCGTGGCTGGCCAGCCTTCCGATGGAGCGGGGATTATTGGTGCCGTGTATGCCGTAGCCTCCCCAGGGAACGCTCAGACGCATCCAGCGGACTCCGAACGGACCTCCGGGGTTTAAGGCCTTCTGCACAATGGTCCAGTTGCCCGGCGGGCTGGGAGTGCTTCTCTTGCCTATGGCCACCGGGTAGGTACGGGATGTCTCGGGGCTGTTGAAAAAGAACAGCCGGCGGCTTTGCAGGTCTATAGTTATGGCCGGGTAACGCTGGGCAGCCACGATCTGCTCATAAGTCATTACACACTGGCTGGACAGGCGGCACCATACATCGGGATCGACCACCCCATCCGGATTTATTCCGACTTTTTCCTGCCATTGGCGCAGAGATTGCTCAGTCTCGGCATGAAAAATGTCGTCTGCCTTCACGCGCAAGTACCCCAGATTATGCAGAGCCTGATTGATGGCCAGAACGTCCGGGCCCTGCATGTGTGGCTGGGTAAGGCGCAAAAATCGCGACGTATACATATATTTGATCACGCTCCTCATTGACTCTGTTTCTATATGCTTATTTGTGCTAACCCTGGCTGATGACAACTATAAAAGCCGCAATTTGGGGGAATTTGACTTACAAAAAATGGAAGGTATTTATAGACTGGTGTGGAACTTAGCAGTAAGGGGGTGGTATTGATTGAATAACAGTGACAACAACAACGATTTCTTGGAACTGGCCCTGGCCAAAATGGAAGCCCATGAGATTTCCGCAGCCCTGGCGGTGCTGAATGAGCATGCCGATGCAGCAGATGTTCAGTGGCTGGAGATGGCGGGAGAATGCAGTTTCCGTCTGGGCGACTTCAAGCAGGCGGTCACATGGTGGGAGCAGGCTAGGGAGACTAAGACGGCCGGCAGTGCTGTTTTAAAACGCTTGGCGGAGATTAAGAAACCATCCTTCCAGTTCTGGATAAAGCGTTTCGATGAGGCTATTGATCAGATGGAACGCAAAAACTATTCCGCCGCGATGGATATGCTGCAGGAACTCAAGCTGGAGCAGGATGGTTTTGTGAGCCTGTATCAGCTCCTGGGCTTGTGCTATCTGGCCAACGGGGACCGCAACCGGGCGCAGCGAGCCTGGAATAAGGGCCTGGAAATCGACTGCAGCAATGAGAACCTCCTGGGCTATCTGGCCGCGACAACCTCGTCCACCCGGGCAACTCTTCCCAAAGTCCCTGAATCGATCATGAGCAGAACTGCCCCGAAGAAACCCCACAGCAAATCCTGGCAGATAGTGGCCGGGGCAGCATGTCTGATGCTGGTCATGGGCGGAGCTGCCTGGCATCAAAACACAGTGCCCGCTCTAAATCAGCAGCACGTCGATATACCGCTGCAGAGCTTGGCCAGTGTCGAGTATGCGGCCCCGCCGCAAGCCCCACAAAAAACAGAGGCGCCGGCCATCGACCTCTCCAACGTCCCCGGCTATGCGGAAGATGAAATGGGCGGCTCTTATTATGATGAACACCAGGAAAGATTCTACTATGAGAAGGGACTCAACGCATATCTGGAGGCCGACTTCAAAACTGCCTCCAGCAATCTGGGAATGGTGGTCGCTATGGGGAGCCAGGACTATCTGCATCGCGAAGCCCAGTATTACCTGGCCAGGATATCATTCCTGCAAAAAGACTATCCCCGGGCTGAGCGTTTATACAGCAATTACCTGAACCTGTTTCCCAACAGCAATTATTATGATGACTCTTTGTTCTACCTGGGATGGGTCTATTACGAGATGGAGCAGCCCGAAAAGACCCGCGAGTGTTTCCAGCGTCTGGAGGATCTCAATCAGCCGGTCGGGTATATGACCACCCCGCTCTATCTCAGCATCATGAATTCATAAATGGATAAACCGCTAAGGGCACTAAAATTACGCCTCTCCTGCGACGATATATATCTTAAAGGTATATATCACATTCAGGAGAGGTGTTTTGCGGTGCGGATTAGGGGGCTGTTGATCATACTGCTGCTTTTTGCCCTGTCAGGTTGTGGGACTGAAAGCCGTTATCCGGACACAGACCGCCTGGAAACGGCGGCCAGTTCAGTCGAGGTGATGCAGGGCCTGGAAAAAACGGTGAAAGACATCTTGGAGGCGCAAAAAGCCGCCAACAGCGACCTGCGCGAATTACAGCAGCTGACCATCAGTACCCGGCAATACTACAGTAACGCCCCCAATGATTCGAGCTATGGCGAAGCCAGAATAGATTTACTGACCGAAGAGGATATAGCATTTGTCCGGGAAGCTCTCATTGCTCAGGGGTATATGCCGGCTGACCGGCAGGATGCCCAGGCCTGGGAGGAAGCCCTGTCAGCTTATCAGGACCAGGCCGGGCTGCCGCTCAGCGGGCGTCTGGATGCAGCTACCATCAAGCGAATGCAGGCCGACAGGTGAAAAAATTGTAGGCTTCCTGACTTGACTTATGGACAAGGGCGGATATACTGTATATTATAGAAAAGTGCATGCGGAAGTGGCTCAGTGGTAGAGCATCGCCTTGCCAAGGCGAGGGTCGCGAG
>ENA-UOOM01002355-UOOM01002355.1-fermentation-metagenome-genome-assembly--contig:-NODE-2355-length-15781-cov-5.436030_pt1 | contig 15781 bp, 8 predicted proteins | sample MGYA00245781_ERZ724031 | MGnify/ENA primary metagenome ERZ724031 (study PRJEB28704, sample SAMN03018317) | fermentation metagenome | biome: anthropogenic terrestrial biome; feature: soil; material... | reverse complement strand
TTTAAATTAGCGGTTTCTTGATTGTTCAATTTTGAATTTTGGGGAAACTCAAATTTATTGATTTTGAGTTTCAAGTTCGAGTTTCAAGTTACAGTCTACATAATATTATTGTTATATAAAATAAATAGCACTAATAAAAAAATCCCATACACAAATGTGTATTAGCTGTTATTCATAGCAATTATAAAGGTCTGACCCATTATTGCCAATGGTTATCAGACCCTTACAGTCAGTATTTTTTACGTGTAAATCTATTTTTTTTCTTCTTTTTCAATCTGGAAATTCTTATTGGAGCCGCTGAATAAGTGGAAGTATCCGTCTACAGCCGCATTGTAGCCGTTGGAAAATCCGCTGAATCCGCTGGCTACGGTATCCTTAAGATCAACACCGAAAAGCTTGAATTTGGGGAGATTTTCTAATATTTTTCCCAAAGCCATTTTGGATGCTTTCTTTCTGTCCATACCCTCTCCGCTGTCTGTACCCGCCTTAAGGTCTGTAACTTCCTGATCAAAGCTCATCACAGTTTCTTCCGCCTCCTTAAGCTTGCCCGACAGGCTGTTTATGGCATTTATGTCGCCCAGAAATTCAGCAATCTTCTTTCCGATGCTGAGGGCGAACACCTTGCCCTGTGCGGCTATTTTATTGGTATCATCAGTTTGAAGGTTCATAAATGACACCGTCCATACTGATACATTCAGCCCAACCCATGTTCCTTTCAGGAATTCTATGGTACCTTCCTTTAAAAATGAGGAGTTTATAAAATATTCCGCACCGTGACAGCCGTTGTCAAATACGGAAATTACCTCGTAGGTATACGGGTCCATTTCCAGCCATGCAAAGCGCTCTTTTCCTGACACCTCCGTGGGCTTTGACTGTACGAACAGGTGCTTGCTGTTCTCCCTGACAGCCTTCAGCAGTGTCTGAGGATAAATATTCTCCGCCTCAAGTGCATCCGCCATAAAGTCCCTGCCTCCGTTGAGGACCGGCATGGAGAGAATTTCCGTATCATTCGGAGCATTGAGCCACAAATCCATATATCCTGTTCCGATACCGTCGGGAAGCAGCCAGGACTCGAGACCAGACTGGTAGAAGCCGTTCATCAGAAAATATGCTTTCGCCATTTCCCAGTCCTCTGAATGCACCTCATTAAAGGGCTGAAGCAAATTCACCCATGTGGTCAGACCTCCTTTGCTGTCAAGCTCAGAGGATATGACAATGCATCTTGCCTTATAGAGACGTCCCAGCACCAAGCCCGTATCCTGTATCATCTCGGTATCAAAGGTCGTCTGTCCTTCAATCAGGTTGTGTAAAACATTTCTGTTATACCATTTTGCAACCGTAAACGGCTCCGGCTTCTTAGCTGCCTCGTATGCCTTCAAGGACGCTTCACGCAGTACCGATGCTGCCTTGGCAGGAAGGTCCGGCAAATTGATGCCTATGGTCATCAGCAGATTTTCAGGCTTCTGACCCTCTGAAACCGTCACCGTGTGAGTATATACCTTGCCGTATACATTAAATTCAGCTCTGAATTCATAGATTTTTTTGAAATCCTGAAGTGTATTATGCCCCACAGCAATCTCATCCGGTGTTGTAAGAATTGCGCTGTAGCCGGTTTTGCCGTCTCCCGTAACGGGCGCAAATCCAAGGTCCATAGCGTCAAGACTGAGTCGGTCAAGCGATATGTCTTTTTCTAACATCAAAAGTTCCGTCTTGGAGGAGCCTCCTTCATCTCCGCCAAGAGCAGCGCCTATACCTCCTGCTGCCGCTGCCACCGTGCCATCCAGTCCCGGCTCATAAACTGCATAAACTCTTACATTTGCATTATTGCTTCCATAGTCTAACTCCGGTTTTTCCAATGACGAGCTGTATACCAGCCCCTTGAGCTGAGACAAATCCATCATAAACGGAACGACAAACGTCTTTTTCTCGCCATTTTCATTTTCATAAGTAATTCCAACGGGATAGCCCTCATATTTTACGTCAAACTTATAATATTCGGAGAGAATTTTAACTCCAAGGTCAGTGTAGGCATAAATTTTTTTCTGCGGCATAAACCCGATGTTTGAAAACATCTCCATTGCCGTATCCGTAACGGAGGCAATCTCTCCGAAGCCTTGTGTCAGAACACTTTCCGGCGAATAATCTGCTCTGTACGCCTTAGGTATGCAGTTGATTTTCTTAAGAAGCTTCAGAACCTGCTCCTCGTTGGATGCGGCATTCATTAGCTTAATTCCGTGAGTATTGATGGATGGAATAACAAGATTATCGTATCCGTCGTTTTCCTCTAACTTAATCACCGGATTGTATTTGTTTTCACCTAATGCTGCATATTTCTTTATTGCTGCATCCACTGCACCTTCAAGCTGCTTGTTAAATTCATTATGCTTTGGCACATCTGCTTCGTAGGCTATCATCTCCGTAGCGGAGAATGTCCCTGTGGAAACAGGAACCAATATATCCTTGTTATATTTTGATTGCAATGTCCAATCCTCAATATTTCCCGGCGCACTGTCAAATACAACCAATGCTCGGCGCTGACGACCCTCAAACACCGCAAACCTTTCCCCTATGCCGAATATGAGGTTTTGATTTTCCCTTGACGGCAAGAGAAGTTCGTTGGAAGATTCCCATCCTGCTCCTCCGATACCGATACGACCAGCCGTAATATCTGCTCCTGCCTTACCGGAACCGGATGCTGGCATGTAATTCTTATTTACTAAACTGAAGAAATCCGGTGGAACAACAGTTCCCTCGTTACCCGGCTTATCGATAAAGGTTACATCCAGCAGCACTTTTCCATCTCCGAATGCATACTTTTCACCCTGCTTGGTAGGTAAATCCATGCGGGATGATAATTGCACAAGCTGATTGACGCGTACCTTGACAAAGTCACCGTCTATTTCCGTTACAGGGCTTGGAGCACCAAGCGTTTTGCCTTCCGAAACATTGAATAGGGCACTGGTATCCCTGAGGTCGAAAAATAACTGTGATTTATAGCCTTCCAATGCTTGGGGCATATCGTATGCCATACGCACAACATTTGAGGATGCGGCTCCCAGCATCACCTCTTCACTGAAGCCCAAAGGCATGTGATTGGTAGCATCGCTGAGCTCTGAAAGAAGCTCTCCGCTTTCCGTATCGTACTTCAGATATATCCTTTCCGCCGGATTGGTATTCAGAAGTGCCTGAACCTTGGTATCGAATATTGCTTCTATCACACGGAATGCAGAGAAGCTGCCTGCCTGAAGCTTGCTGATTTCATTTTCTACGGTTGCAGCCGTCACATTCATGGTAAAGGCTTCCGTAATATTTTGCGGGGAAGACTGCTGGGACAGGCTTTCAAGCTTCATAAACCTATCGGGCATCTCCCCTGTTATAGGCATCTGTATATGCCCGTACTTAGTATCATAAAAATGCAGTGATTGCTGAGTATATCCCGTGTAGCTGTAAGGTATCATAAACACCAGCATACCTTCTGCGGTACCGCCGCTTGGAATTTCAACCGACGGATTACCGTGCACCGTAACCGGATTTTCTAAAAGCCATGTAGCCTTGGATGCAGGATACATTCCCGCTCCGTCGATGCTGATGTAGAAATGCTTAAAGATGCTCGGTATCAGATATGGAATTTTATCACCTGTAATATTTTTCATGCTTACCTCAAGTGCGACGAATCTGTAGCTGCTTCTCCATGCCTCTAAGCCAAGCAGCTTATCAAAATAGAATGCGTTTCCCACTGTAAGCTCCATAGCCTTATTCTCCATAGACTTTCCGATTTCTGTCTTGGTGTACAGAATGCTGTCCTTTCCTATTATACCGACGGCGCTTGCTCCCTTATTTTCTTCGCCTGCCTTTACTGTGTACAGATTGGCTTTTTTCCCTCTTTCAATCCTTACAACCTCAGGCTCAATAGGTGTTCCCTTTTTTTGAGGAGGAGTAAATTCTGCTTCGTCCTGAGCTTTGTAGATAAGATTTTCACCCTGCTCCGTCTTATATGATATCTCAACCGTAATCGGCGTGGTTCGTGCTTCACCTGCCTGCTCCAGCCTATTCAGCAGAGAATCAAGCTTTGTCATGATATCGCTTGTGGATTCGCTGACAACATATTCTCCGTTGGTTGCCGCGGAAGCCTCGGCAAAAACCTTCTCCTTTTCCGGTGTGGAAATTCCCATACCTATCCACAGCATGAAAATTCCTTTATCCTTGATTTTCGATAATAATTTTTGGAATGCTTCCCTGTATCCTTCCTCTACCTCAAGACCGGAATCGGTGTGGAACACAATAACCTTTTTGCTGCTTGGCACTGTTATAATATTTTCATATGCGGTTGTAAGTGCCTCAACAATTGGTGTTCCTCTGTCTGCTTCCATCTCACCCATTGCCTTTAGAAGCTTCACCTTATCTGTGGTTGAAACCTGGCTTGAGTTCAGACTGATTGATGTAGGACCGCCGCCTTGGAAGGTCATGAGCTGGGTCACGGCGTTTTCGGGCAGCTTGCCGATGAAATCTGCAAGCATCTGCTTTGTTTTCTCCATGCGGTAGTTGCAATCCGCACCCTCGTCGGGACTTTTGCTCATTGAGCCTGAATTATCGATGACAAGAGAAAGTACAGGAGTCTGGCTCACATTGTTTTCAGTAGGGCGCTCATATGTGATTACAAAGTTGTTGCCGAGCTTTGAGCCTATTGCCGTAAATACAGCCTCCAAAGCCTCAGGATTCTTGGCAGGATAATACTGTCCCTTAGAAGCAGCCGCGAACTCCGTCAGACATTGTATATCGGGAGCTCCGTCCACTGATGTTACAGCCTGCTCATCATTAAGCCGCTTACCGAAGCCGATAGTATAAACCGGAATCTGTAATTCCGATATTTTCTTAATAACCGAATCCTTCGTATTGGAGCTTCCCTGTCCTCTCCCGTCCTCACGGGAATCCACGCCGTCAGTGAACACAATCACAGCCGGACGCGTCTTTCCATTGACTGCATTGAGACCCTCCATTGCGGCATCATACAGCTTTGTTGCACCTATGGGACGTATTCCGGACAGTGCTTTGAGTGCATCAGCTTTTGTTTCTCCCGCATGTGGAGTAACTGAGGAGCTGAACTGCACAATTTTTACAAAGCTGTCGTCAGGAAGGGTTTCAACAAATTTTTTAGCGGCTTCAATTGTTGCCGCCATATCATTTTCCATGGAGCCGGAGGAGTCAATTACCAATGCAACGCTGCATGGTGCAATTTCCCTGCGTATATCCGTAATCTTCACCTGCTTGCCCCCCTCGGTAATAACCGTGTTCTCCTTGGTGGGGAATATGTCACGATCCTTGGGGTCGCTCACCGACAGAGCAAGCTCGGCAGTCTTGGTCATATCCTTTTTATCCATAATTTCAATTCCGCCTGTCAGCTCCCTGTCGTCGGAGGCGGACATGAGCACCTCGTTTGCGGCTCTCAGGCTGTCAGGCAGCATAACGGTGGTTTCCTCACCCGCGGATACGGGTACCAGTTGGGTACGGCTTCTTCCAAGATCTCCCGGCAGCATATTTACAACGGTGTAATATCCCGGCGGCATAGTAAAATATATATCGTCTCCGCTGCTTATACCGTAGTCATTGCTGTGTACATTGCCTTCATTTCTCTCAAAGCGGTAGGTTGTGCCTCCCACATCATAGACTAAGCCCACATGCTGCTGCGGAACAATATACACCCGACCGTAGGGCGCATTCTTAACCACAAGAGTACCGAGCCCTCCGGGCTTGTATCCCGGCAAGTTATATTCCGTTTCACTCATACAAAATGTAATTTCAGATGGAAGCGGAGCGCCGGAATATCCTTGCAGCGTAAACTCTACCAGTCCCGGATCCTGCGGGAAATCATACATACTATATTCCTTGTATTGTGCCGCATCAAATCGCGCATAATATCGCGACCACCTTGTAGCATTGTCGATTTTATTGTTGTTTTCACCTCTTATTTCAAACATGCCGTCAGGCAGGCTCAGCTTAAGCAGAGAAAACTTCTTTCCCGGCATCTCCATAAGAAAGCGAAATGCACCGCTGCTGTCGAACTGCTCCTGAGATATTTTATACTCCTTGTTAATTTCAAATATTTTCTGTTTTACGATGTAAAGATACACTCTCTCCCAATCTTCGGCACGCACCTGGCACCACCAGATGGCATCCTGCTTTTTCAGCCTGAATGCAAAGGACTCATCAAAGGCTGACGGAAGGAGCTCCGCACCTATTTTTGATGCGTATTCACGCAAAAATGGCAGAGCATCACCCGTCTCGGCACTGAAGCTAAAGTCCCATTTCTCGCCTGACAAAGATTTTGTAACCTCGGCAAAGCCATCTAAATAGGAAATCTCCATTCCGCTTTCCTTATTGTAATATGACCCCATGTCGTATAGCTCCTGCGCGCCGAGGGGATTGATTTCAGGGATTGGTATATTCCATTCCCCGACTTCTCGTGTCTCCGGTGTTTCCGGCTCAAGACCGCGGGCTGTAAAACCGCTTGCATCATAATCCTTCAAGTATTCTGCCATAAAACTTGCAAGAGGTGAATCATAATCCTCCTCCACTTCATCGATATAGTTTGGCTCCGTATCTTCGGATACCGTATCCGCACCTTCCGCACCTTCATTGTATGTTTTTGTTTTTGAACAGCCTGAAAAAATGTTAATAATCATGCATAAAATAAGAATAAAGCTAAGAAGTCTTCTCATAGTTACCTCCATTACGTGCCTCCTGCTTCGGCACAAACATTTTCACTATATAATATACTCCCTGCCACGCACAAACGAAATCACCCTCGGGGTGATTATAAACAAAAATAAGCATTATTTTTAGGGTGATTTATACAAATGCTATTTACCGACATTTGACTTTCTGCCTAAAAGCTATATAATATAGTTAGTATTTTATAAAGGGTGATAATATGGAAAAATTTCACGGTGCTTTAATGATTAGATTGGCAAATGAAAAAATATTCTTCGGACCAGGAGTGGTTACTCTTCTTAACCTTACCAAGGAATTGGAATCCTTAAATGCCGCAGCCAAAAAAATGAATTTATCATATTCTAAGGCTAATAAAATGATAAAGTCAACAGAGGCAGCATTGAACTTTAAGCTTTTAGACAGGAAAATCGGCGGTCCTAACGGCGGAGGTTCTACCTTGACCCCTGAATGCACCGATTTTTTAAAAAGCTTTACCGACTATGAAAATGAATTAAAAAAACATTCTGATATATTGTTTGAAAAACATTTCAAAAAATATCAGAAATAAAATACTGTCATTGTCAGCCCGGAATGGCAGTAGAAAGCATTAATTTTATTTAAGTTTTATTAAATATTACAGGCTCTACGTCATTAATCATGCTAAGGATTTTTAAAGCCTGTTCCTTTCTTTTTTTAACCTTTTTTATTATTACTTCATCGTGATTATACAGGTTTTCCTTATCTGAAAACCTTTCATCTATTGAAATAATTTTGTCGCCTTTGACCATCTTATCCGCTAAAAATACAACCTCTTTTTCAGTCAGCACGTCAGATATGGTTTCAAGCTCCATGTGCTCCTCAACTATTTCTGCAATTTCGGTATATCCCATATCTTTGAGCCACATTGCGCCAACCTTCTCATGCATGGAATTACCTTTGGCTATATCGTGAAGCATGGCGGCAGCGGCAACTATATCTTTATTTAAATTTATTCCCTTTTCAGACAGCTTGCCGCATAAATCCAATGCAACATGCGCAACCATGCCGCAATGCCTTTTTACATTGTCGGTCATATTAAAATAATTCTGTATCTTTTCGCACAATTCAACAGATGGTATGTTTTTACCCTTGAAGTATTCCAAAAGCTTAAAGTAATCTGTCATGTCATCGGCGTCCATTATAATTCCCGGGTCTGCAAAGAATAACTTCCTGTACTTTTTTATTCCTGATATTGCACCCCGCATACCCATTGCTCCGTCATGCTTAAGCATATGCTCAATAGCATCACGGCTTAATAACAGGGGATGACCCTCCTGCCCGTCATATGCAGGCTGCACAACCTCCAATTTGCCGTCTGTCATTTCTTCGACCATCTTTTTTAGAGTAAACTGCTGTACGAAGGGGCTGTCGACCGGTGTTACGAAGGTCATATCAACCGTATTATTTAATTCCCTTAAGCCTATACATACTGAATCAAACATCTGGGTAGTGCTGTAATTCTCATTTTTTAGGATTTTTATATCACAGCCTTTTAATCCATTTTCTATGTCATCTGCCCGAAACCCCGTAACCACAATAATTTTACCTGCTCCAAGCAACCGAAAATTATTTATTGCGGTTTCTATGACAGTCTTATCGCCAATTTTCATAAGCGGCTTAAAGTCTTTCATCCTGGAAGAAAATCCTCCCGCAACAATCAGGGCACCTACATTATAATAACGGCTCAACATATATCTCAACTATGCCTCCGCAAACCATTCCATCATCTTCAGCTTCACTTCCGGTCATGTCTGCCTGAATCAACTGGCATTTATTATTTTCAATGCTTTGAAATGCAGCAAGACGTAAATTTGCTTCCACACATCCTCCCCCAATAGTACCTATCATTGTACCATCCTTTAACACAATCATTTTGGTGCCTACTTCCCTTGGGGCTGAGCCTCTTCTTGATACAATGGTAACCTGTGCCTTTGGAATATCCCTTGTATTTTCATTCATTATTGCATTTAATATGTCCTCGCTGTAATTACCAGAGCCTCTTTCCTTATTCTTCACTTCTATAACCTGCGCCATGATTGCAACAGCTATTTCTGCCGGTGTTTCAGCACCTATGCTCAATCCTATGGGAGTATATACCTTGTTTAATTTTTCTCTTGATATTCCCTGCTCCTCTATGTAATCCAATACCTTTCTTACCCGAGACCTGCTTCCAATCATTCCTATATAGGCATTTTCTTTTTCTATTATTTTTTGAAGGCATATTTGGTCATATCTGTGACCTCTTGTTACAATAATAAAATATGTACCATTGTCTCCCTCAATCCTATCCAATGCTTTTTCAAATGCTTCACAAATTACATTGTCGGCTCCTGCTCTGACGGCATTGTCGGTAAATGTAATTCTGTCATCAATAACTGTTACAGGCAAATCCAGCAATTTGCACATTTTAATAATCGGAATTGATATATGTCCTGCTCCGCAAATAACTACATTATTTGCTTTCCTTAAAAATTCAATATAGATTTTTTCATCATTCAATGAAATCAACTGGCTTTTTTTATTTTTGGGAATGGCTTGTATTATAGGCTCCCAATTAATCTTATCGTTATTGCTGTAAATAATTTCATTATCAGACAGAATAATTTTAGAATTGATATTGCCGCCTGAAACAATGGTTATAATAATATTTTCCTTACTCTTGTCGGTATTTAGTAAAGCTTTTATAAATTCCATTTTATCCTCCTTATAATCATTATTCTATATCACCACTCTATTTATTTAAATGTAAAGAGGTCGGTATATTTCATACGGCAGATAACGTTTTGAATAATATCGCTCTGCCATGTAATCACTTAAAGGTACTATATTATTATCTGTTCCTTTTGAAAACTCATTTACCGAATAATTTTTACATTAGCCTGTGATATCATTTAAGAACATTTGTATATATCGGCGCAATCAAGTTTTTATCCCCTACTCTTCTGTAATCCCAAGCTTTCTCATACGATACTGTAGATTAGATCGTGTATATCCGATTTCCCTTGCAACTTGCGAAACATTCCAATCAAATTTTTTCAATGCGCGCAAAATCACCTTACGTTCAAACTCAGCCAACTGCCCTTTCAAATCACCGAATTGAAACTCATTCTGAAAATCAATAGTTTTATTACCTGTATACCTTTGTTGGAAATGCGGCTGCAAATGTTGAATATCAAGATCTTTTCCTGCATCCAAAAATACCAATGCACTTTCTATTACATGTTTTAATTCTCGAGCGTTTCCGGGCCATTGATGCATCAACAAAATATCCTTAAATTTCTGTGTCATCTTTATCTTCCCAACGCCATATATAGGAGCATATTTTTGAATGTAGTAATTTGCCAAAAGAAGGATGTCCTCTTTTCGTTCTCTAAGCGGCGGTATTTCAATACAAACAACAGAAATGCGGTAATAAAGGTCATCGCGAAGTGTTCCGTTTTGTACGCATTTTTGTGGAGGTTTATTGCATGAACTAACAATCCTGCATCTCACCAATATTTCTTCCTGTGCCCCTAACCTTCGCACAGTCCTTTCCTGTATAACCCTTAGTAATTTTGCTTGCAGAATCATTGGCATTGAGTTAATCTCATCTAAAAATAGAGTACCTTCACCTGCCTGCTCAAATAGACCTGGCGTACTTTGAGCACCTGTAAATGCTCCTTTTGTGGTACCAAATAATATGCTTTCCAATAAACTTTCTGGAATAGCAGCACAATTAATAGCTACGAACGGTTTGTCTCGTTGTACGCTTGCATTGTGTATACTCTGTGCAAATAACTCTTTACCTGTTCCTGTTTCGCCGTAGATCAATATTGTTGAAGGTGTAAGAGCAGCCTTTTTTGCCATTTCAATTGTACGTCTCAATGATTGACTCTCACCTATTATATTATAAAAATTAAATTGTGTTCCGTTAAAATTCTTTCCTCTTGCTTCAAATAATTCTTTTTGAAGTTCAATCGTATGAGATAGCAACCTTCTTGCGCTATCGTTAAAACGAATTACAGAGAATGACCCTATCATTTTACCCTTTTCTTGTATGGGATATGTACTTCCAAAACAATAATTCAATTTGCCCATTCTGCTTGTATATATTATCTCTTGATCTATAACTGGACGTCCTGTACGCAGTACCTCTTGTGCGGTGCTTGCTGTTTGATGAGAGAAAACCTCGCTTGCGTAGCGTCCAATTACTTCTTTTGGTTCCATTCCATCATTATAAGCCGATGCACCGTTGTAAAGAATTATCTTCCCTTTTGTATCGAGTACCATTAATCCAAGGTCTGTAATAGCATCAAAAGCCGTCTGACATATAGAAAAATCATCCGATTTTTTTGCCATCTTTGTATCCGTGTGCAATAATAAAAATATAACTTGTTTTCCCTCTAAATCATATCTTTTACGAGTAACATGAATCTCAAAGCTTTTATAGGTTACAGAGTATTCATTATTGTCATTCTCTGAAATTAGCCATGATGGTAATAAATCATGACATTTATAGTTAGAAAGCCATAATTGTGAAGCCCAATCATTAATAAAAATAATTTTATTATTTACATCTGTAATCACAATTCCATTTGGCAGTGTCCTAACTATATCCTTCCAAAGGCTTTGAATATCCATGGATTAACCCCCAACATAAATGTTTTATTTGGTAAATCTTATTCTAATTTATTATTACTGCATAATAGAAATACATTTCTTTTTACATTGCTATTTGTGGTACTAAAGATAGTTACGAATTTTCTTATTTATTCTTATTTATTATAGCATATTATTAAAAATTATGAAATCTATATTGACAACTTTTCAAAAGTATTCACTATTAGAGCTGCTGTTTCTTTACTTTAGTGCCTAAATTAGATACCTTACTTATATATATGCAAAATTAACCTTTAACGTATATTCTTTTGTTAATGTAAATATATTAACCGATGTATCCTATCAGCAAAAAAACAATCATAATGATGGGTAAAAGGTATATACAGTATTTTTTCATCCACCGCGGAAACCATGCTCCTTTCCCTGCATTTGCCTCTGTGATAAAATTATTCCATCCCCAACCATAGCGAGAGATACAAAAAAACAAATAACCCATTGCTCCGAAAGGTAATAAATTATTAGAAACCAAAAAATCCTCAAGCTCAATAATCCCACGGCTAAAAATATTAAAATTACCCCACACACTCATACCTAATACAGCTGGCATAGACAATATAATCATAGGAAGAATATTAGCCAAAGTTGCTTTTTTTCTATTCCATCTGAATAAGTCCATTGTACAGGCCACAATGTTTTCAAATGCCGCAATTACAGTAGAAAGTGCTGCCATTAAAACTGCAACGAAAAACATCGAGCCTATGAACTGCCCCGCAAACATTTTATTAAAAACTGCCGGCATTGTAATCATAATCAAGTCAGGACCATTCGCAGGATTTATCCCATAGGTAAAACAAGCCGGAAAAACAATTAACCCTGCTGTCAGTGCAACCCCCGTATCCAAAGCGATTATCTGTATGGCTTGTCCCGTTAAACTGCTTTCCTTGCCACAATAACTGCCAAAAATACACATAGAACCAGCACCAATACCTAGAGAAAAGAATACCTGCCCAAAAGCAGCACTAACAATCTTATATAATCCAGCTTTTTTAACGTTTGTAAAATTAGGTTTAAGATAAAAGTCAATACCTTCTTTTGAGCCTGGAAGTGTTAAAGAATATATTGCAAGAAAGATCATAATCATGAACAAAATAACCAACATTATTTTACTAACCTTTTCCACACCCTTTTGAAGACCACTATAACATACAATAAAACCCATTAGAACTACAATAACCATTATGCCGCCGAGAATCCATGGATCTTGGGCTAATGAATCAGATACAGACTGTATTTGCTGTACTGTTAATCCATTTAGCTTTCCAAAAATCATTGCATAAGCAAAATAAAGCATTTGAGCAATTATTGTAGTATAAAACATTTGGAACACATAGTTTCCAAGCACCTGCGGAATCTGAACCACTTTCCAACCTTTTATATCAGGTCGCAATTCCTGCAATGCCAATGCAGAGCTTCGTCGACTTCCACGTCCGACCGCAAGTTCCATTACAATCAATGGCAGCCCCATGATCAAAATACATATCAAATAAATCAATACGAAAATAGCGCCACCGTACTCACCTGTGATATACGGGAATCGATAAATATTACCAAGTCCAATAGCACAACCTGCAGCGGTCAGGATAAATCCCAATCGCGAAGAAAATTTTTCTCTTTCCATAATATCCTCCTATAAATCCGGAGAGGCATTACTTAACAGTCGTTAATGAAACTGTCTGCGTGCCACGCTGAATTATATAATTTTTAAATTTAATAGAACCTTTGTTTTCCATTAGCTAATATTCTCTTATTGCTACAACAACTTTAGCATTAGCAGATAATTATAGAGAATATGCCTTACCTACACAGGATATGTAGGTAAGGTATGTAGTATTTTTTATACTATCATAAATTAATGTTTTTTACATTGCGGCATTTTCTTTAAGCTTAGGATTACCTATGCCTAAAAGACTCAGTACAACCACCACTACAGGTACTAACCAGAATAAAATTGCATAAGGGAAATATTGACCTAATGTAACACCATAGACATTTCCGGAATACCAAGCACAGAAAGACCATGGTAAGGACATTGTTGTCAATAGACCACCGGTCTGAGAAATAATAGCTGCCTTTCTTGGATCATATCCCGCCTCTGCAAAAGGCTTATTCAATAAATCAGCACCAACAATCGCCGGTGGATATGGATCTGCTGTACACAAACCGAAAAGCAAAATACATATCATTGAAATTACATTCAGCTTGCCTGCACTCTTCACATTTCTAAATAGCGTTTTCTGGACAACATCAAATACACCTATTACATCTAGTGTGCCTACACAAGCAAGAGCGCATAGAAGAAATAAAACCGGATCTGCCATAGAGAAAATACCGCCGCGATTCAACAAATTACTTAATTCATTTGTCATTTCAATACCTGCATAAAAAATATCTGTAGAAAAACCACTGTATGCTGCATTAATACAACCATGAAAATTAAAGTCTTGCATAATTATACCGAAAATTAATGCTACAAAGCCTGATCCAAATAAAACAGTAACTGTATTGACCTGTAAAATAGAGAGTACGATAGCCAAGACAAGCGGTATCATAACTAGTGCGCTGGAATTAAAGTTTGCTTTGACATCATTAATAAATCCCTGAACTCCACTCATTGCTTCTGTAGACGCTGTACCATAACGTAATCCCATAATAAAAAAGAATATAATCGTAATTGCTACAGATATGCCAAGAGGTGCAGCCATATCCTTCATATATTGATTAACACTAATTTTATTTGCTGAAGCAGCACAGTTTACTATATCTGCAACAGGAGAAATATATTGCCCAAGCCATGCACCGCAAATTACAGCAGCAGCAGATATACCGGCAGGCAATCCTTGTACGCTTGCTACACTGAACATGACAACACCAAGTGTACCCATAGCTGCAAAACTGGATCCAATTGCAAGAGATAAAATGCCAACTAAAACAAAGGAGAGTAAGATAACATATTTTGGGGAAATCAAAGCTGCAAGCCAACTAACCAGAACCGGCAATGTACCTGACATTATAAAAGTACTGACCAAGAAACCGATACCGAGCAGAATATAGAAACAGGTACCCATCGAAGTAATTTTCTTAACAATACCATCCTGAATATCATTCCATGTTGCATGGCATGAATAAGCCATAAACATATTAAATACCGTACAAATAATCAACATCATTTTAAGATCCATACCCAAATAACCATTGCCTACACCAATAACCAACAACATAAATAAAATTGTGCTGTAAGCTTCTATTATGCTGGGATTACGTTTAACTTTCTTAATATTATTTCTCATGCGTTATTCTCCTCCTATTAATTTATCGTATAATTCATATAATATACTATTAAATATGTTTATGGTATTCGTCATCAATCAGCGTGCAAGCCGGAACATCGAGAGAACTTACATAACCGGGCTGTGCCTTTATAACAAAAGGAATTGTATTTGCCAGTGCAGCAAATGTACAAACAAGACCACGATCAGGTGTATACGTATTCATAGAATCAATATATGGTACGCCCTCAATTGTCACACGATCATAATATTTCCTTTCAGGATCACGGATAAAAATCCAATTTGTTTCCATCTTGCATATACCCTCCTGGAATCCCTGAATCTTGAATACACAGGCATAAACCTTTTTGTTTTCATCTACCCATGGCAATTGCTCATAAGTAACGTCATCAATCTCCCAACCCATGTGCGCAGCTAAGTAATAAATGCCATCTTTGAAGTATTCATGTTTTTCTATAGTTCCATTTTCTAAGCCTTCATACCACTCTTCTTCCGTCAGCAATACTCCCCACTCATGTCTAACGGACGCATCAGAAAATGCATGCATATCGGCGAAATGTGTGAATGTAATTTTGTCAATCTTTGAACACCCTTCTGTATTTGCCAGAATAAAGCGATCCTGTACTTGGGTAGCGCCAATTCCAAGGTAAGATACTCCATTTTCTTTACATTTCTTATCAATTGTTGCTGCAAGTTTGGGCTCATTCACCCAAAGATTGCATGTACCCATATTTGGGGTAAGAACATTTATACCCAAATCAAGAACAGGAATTACTTCTTCATAACTCTTCTGTGCTGTTGTTGGTGTAGTTGTGCTAATAACCAAATCCGGTTTTTCTTTCTTACAAATATCTAAAAGATCGCCTGTTATAATCTGACCTAATCCATCACCAGTCAATAACCCTGCATCTGTACCGATCTTTTTAGGATCAATATCTACAACACCTACAATTTTTACGCCTTTTTTTTCGCTCAGCAAGCGAACCAAATTAGAGCCGATATTTCCAATACCACTTACAACTAACTTCACTTCATTCATTTCTATAAAACCACCTTTCTGCGAAAGGCACCAATGGGGTTATGAAACA
>ENA-UOOM01002353-UOOM01002353.1-fermentation-metagenome-genome-assembly--contig:-NODE-2353-length-15795-cov-84.152795_pt1 | contig 15795 bp, 10 predicted proteins | sample MGYA00245781_ERZ724031 | MGnify/ENA primary metagenome ERZ724031 (study PRJEB28704, sample SAMN03018317) | fermentation metagenome | biome: anthropogenic terrestrial biome; feature: soil... | reverse complement strand
GGGGGCTCGCAGTGACGGATCTGTAATCTGTCATTGCGAGCGAAGCGAAGCAATCTGCAGTTTATCTTTTTACTTGTACCCAAGAAAAGAGAATAAAGGCAGACTGCCGCGCCCCCTTGTTGTGATTCAAAAGTTCCTGCCATTTGTGTAACGGGGGCTCGCAGTGACGACATGTGTTAGTACCCACGTAGAGCGGACGCAGTACCCCACCTGTGCCACCTTCCTGGGATTGATTGTGTTTTTTTGATTCGATTTTCTCTCACCCCCTTTAATTCCCCCTCTCCAGCAAAGCTGGACGCAAGCAGTAAAGAGGGGGTCGTGGTTCCATACCTCGCTCATTGCTCCCCGCTCCCTGTTCCCTGTCATCCTGAACGAAGTGACACATAGTGTACTTCGTAAGGATCTTGACGTTTCATTCACAATGACTGTTAATTCCAAAGTTAAGATTCTTCGCAAAAGAGGCTCAGAATGACAGTCCGGGTTGTCGGAACGACAGTCCGGGTTGTCAGAACGACAGTCAGGTTGTCAGAACGACAGTCAGGTTGTCAGAGTGAATATGTGCTTGTCAGCCAAGCCAGCATCACAGGCGGGTGTAGCAGCACGCCCCTAACAGATGTTTCGCTATAAGCATGCCCCAGGGAAAAACAAGCCTGTTTTTTGACTTACAGGTCTACGGTTTTCTGAAAAGTTAAAAATAGCCGACAGTTAAACTACTAGCTTTTCATCAATGTCAACCCTAAAGATTAAGGTTCAGAAATAGGGTATCAATTGGAAGGAATAGTCGGTATCGGTATCGGCGTTGGTATCACATTCGGTTGCGGGGAGGAACAACGAAATCCAACGCCGCCGTCCGCGCTCGCTGGATTGAGGCTGTACCGGATAGCAGCGCAAATGCCCCTGGGGTAAGTGTACACACTGCCGCCACGTATAACCTTTGCACCATCTTCTTTGGCTCCGGTCGGATTGTCAAGTTCGTTAGCTTGGTATGCTCCATAATTATCCCTCACCCATTCCCACAGATTGCCTGCCATATCCAGCGCTCCATAAGGGCTGGCACCAGCCGGATAATTGCCAACTTTTGTCGTGTCTCCTTCATTTTTATTATAATTTGCCAAACTGCTGTCAGGGGAGTCATTGCCCCAGGGGTAGGTTCTGCCATCCGGTCCCCGAGCGGCATTTTCCCACTGCGCTTCGGTTGGCAATTCTCCTCCTGCCCACTTACAATAGTTTTTTGCATCGTTCCAGCTTACATGCATCACCGGGTAATGATCATATTCCGGATTGCCGTAGTAGCTTCCCCGCGTCCAGGATTTTTTTGAGCTTGGTTGGAAGCAGGCGCCGGCAGCCACACACAGCGCGTATTGGGCATTGCTGACCTCATACTTGTCAATCCAGTATTCATCCAGATACACCTGCCGCACCGGCTTTTCATCACTCCTCCCATCATCACTGCCCATTTCAAAAACCCCAGCAGGCACATAGACCATTTCCATCCCATCCTGCTCTCTTATCACGCTGGATCCTATACCCGGAGTTGCGGTTGGCAAGGCTGTCCTGGTCGGAGCAGCAGTGCGGGTGGGGGTGGCTGTTTTTGTGGGGGTGCTGGTCGTTTGTGCCATAGAAGTGGGTTGAGGTTTGGCGGTCAAGCCGGGATTTCGAAGAATCAGAAAGATTATCAATACCGCCAGCAAAGCCAAAGCAATGGTAACAGGCAGCTTGTCTTGCTGAGAGCCAATCTTCTCCCTCCAATCACCCCCGGCGGGTTTTCGCACCCCATCCCTGGGTTCTGGTGTTGGATAGTCCGGGTAGCTTTTTCTTGTTTCTCCCTCGCTGCGTTCTGGCTCAATAACTGAGTGCTGTTCAGGTTCCGGCTGACGTGGGAATGACTCAACCTGGTCCTCTTTGCCTGGCTTGGTTCTGCCGATTGGCATGCCTGGCTGTCTGTCGTCCGCAGCCTTTTTTGTCCATGCAGCAGGCTCAATTCTGCCGGTCTTTTTCTCTGGCAGCTCCAATCTGGAAACAAATTCGGCGACACTGCCAAAGCGCTCTTCGGGTTTCTTTTCCAAAGCCTGCTCAACAATCGGTTTCCACTGCTCAGGGATGTTTCCTGGCAGCTCGAGCGGTCTGAAGTGTTTGGTCATTATCCCCGGGGTGCTTTCGCCATCAAACAGCGGCTTACCGGTCAGCATTTCAACCAAAATACAAGCCAGGCTGTATTGATCGGTCTGTTTGGTCGCTTTTTCGTCCAGCCACAGCTCTGGCGCCATGTATGCGGGCGTGCCAATCAGCCCTCCACTCACCGACATGGACATTGACGAAGCGCTGGTAAGCACTTTCGCGAAGCCAAGGTCGCTGACCCGCGCGGTGCCCTTCTCATCCAGCAGGATGTTGCCCGGTTTCAAATCGCGGTGTATCACGTTTTTGCTATGCGCATACGAAAGCCCGGACGCAGTCTCCAAAAAAATCTGCATGGCTCTCTCACGGTTCAGCGCGCCCCCTTTTGAAAGCAAATCCCGCAGCGACCCACCGGACATGTATGCCATGCTGATGAAAAAGTTACCTTCAATTTCCCCAAAGTCGAACACCTGCACGATATTCGGGTGGTCGAGCCGCGCGGCGAGGCGCGCTTCCTGTTTGAAGCGGTCCAGAAAAGTCGGGTCGACCACCAGGGCAGGGTGGAGCACTTTTAGGGCAACAACTCTGCCCAACACCTGGTCTTCAGCATTGTAAACCACGCCAAAGCCGCCTCTGCCAAGTTCTTCTAATAATTCGTATCGTCCAAATTTTATCATGAGCAACCTCAAGCAAGCCATACTGATTTTATAGCATTTTGGCGCGGGTGTTGAGCTCACCAAAATGCCTTCGGTTTTAAATTTCGCTCCGCGAGCCTGATTGGCAACATCATACCCTCAACCAGGCAAAAGGCTTATTCCACCTGTATTTTCCGGGTCTCGCCGCATTCAGGGCAGCGATTAACCGCTTCCGCCAGCGTAAACCCGCAGCCGGCACATTTGAAGACCCTGGGTTTTGGTTCGCGCTTCGCCAGGAAGAAGCCCAAAACAGCCAGCAAAGCGACAGCGCCAATCCATAGCCAGGGTGAAGCAAAAATGGAAGCCTCTTGCGCAATCGGCACGACCTCCCCGACTACGGGCGGCTGGAGTTCAACATCAGTCACAGGTAGCTTGGTGGGTTCTTCGACAGGCTTCTCAGTGGGTGCCTGAGCTGTTTTTTGGGCGTTGACAACGGCAATCTTTTCCGCCAGACCCTCGATCTCCACAGACCTTCGCGCGGAGCTGCCAGCCTGTGTCAGGGTAAACTCTGTGTTGACTTTCGGTCCAGCAGAAGTCAAACCACTCTGATACTTCAGCACAAACTGGGTTTTTAGCAGTCCGGCGATGTCGGCCAAAGTCTGCGCGAGCTCTGATGAGCGCGGAGCGATGCGCACCAAACCGCCCGATTCTGCTGCCAACCGGTCGAGGTAATCCTGGTCATAATGGTTTCCCAGCCCGATGATAAACACGGGCACGTTGAGCTCTTTCGCCATTTGCAGCGGAATTTCAGGGTCGCCGAGGTTTGCCGGGTCGTTCTTTCCATCGCTGAGCAATAAGATCGCCCGGTGACCCTCAGGAAGTTGGGCAGTCAGGGCAATCGCCTTTTGCAGAGCGTTGTAGAGTTCGGTGCCGCCTCCGGCTTCGAGACCTTCGACGGCGTCGTAAATACTTTTAAGCTCGTGCGTGAAGGGATATTCACGGTCCGCCTTCAAAATTGCGGGGTCGGTATCAACCTCGGAAGAGAATGCGATCAGCGCAGCCTGGTCATCTTTCCCCAGGCGGTCCAAAAAGCGTGCCGCTGCCACCTGGGCGTCGGTAAGCGCCTGCCCCTTCATGCTGCCCGAGACATCCATAACAAGCGCAACCGCCAGGGGCGATTCGGTGTCAACTTTTACACTATCAGGCTGGAACGGACTGCCTCCTTCTTCCACGATCTGGATATTGGCAGGCTTGAGATCTTTCATCGCCCTGCCGCTGGAACCCCAGGCGCTCAGACGTGCTTCGATCAGCGGAAAGGCATCGACATTGATCGATTCGATGATAAAACCGAGCATCGGGGTCGAAGCGGCGACAGTGCTTACCATCGCCAGCAGCGCGATTAGGGTCATAAAAATTCTTTTAGTTTTCATCCTTTTCCCCCTGTTTTTTATGGAATATCCGGAAAGTTGTGTCCGCAGTGCGGGCAATACTTAACTGCCGCGTCGATGCTGCGACCGCAGGATACGCAGATCTTTTCATTGGCTGGCTTTTTATCTTTACCAGGCGCGTCCAGCGCAGACTGCATGCTTCCATCAGCGTAAACTGTGCGGGAAACACCATCACCGAGGATAATGGTCGGAGAGGCTTTGTTTTCAGCGAAAGATTTCGCGGTTGAAGAGAGGGCATCCATGGCGTGTTTCTGCACATCCTGGGCACGTTCCGTCTGTCGTTCGAGGTCATCGACGCGTTTATCAGAAAGCTCCCCGATAGTTTTCAAAAAGTCTGCCCGGTCACCTAACAAGCGGTCATAAAGCGCCCTTTCGTTGGCTAAGGCATCGTCCTTACTAACCGAAATTGCCAGGTATCGGTCTTGAAAAGCCCGGGCGACTTCAGGGCTATTCTCGGCTGCCATTGCCAGGATCTGTTCATCAGTCATGGATTTCAGCGCTTCGGTCTTCTTCAGGCTGGCGAGAATTTCTGCCTGGTCCTTTGTGGTGGTGTCGGAGGCGATCAGCTGTTCTGTAGAGAAAGTGGCGATGGTTTCAAGCCTACGAATGTGGTAATCGCGTTCGGATATTCGCGCGCGTTCCTGATTTTCAAAACGCTGCATCTCCTCATCGAATTTTGCTTTTTGCCTCTGAAGGTCATCTTCCCTGGCTATTCGGCGGGTTTCCTCATCGTGCAGGCGGTCGATCGCCTTCTTATTCCCCAAAATCCGGAGCGCGAATTCGGTGCTGCGCTCGGTAATTTTGAAACCAGTATCAGCCTCAAGCAGCCTTTGCTCCTGGACCAATTTCTGCTGGTCGAGAGTCAGTCGCTGCAGGTCAAGATTGTGCTTTGCCCGTTCTTTATCCAGCTCAAAACCGGCGAGCGCGTTCTTCCGCCTTTCCTGCAGTTCGTGATCACGCGTCCTGGTTAAAACTTCCAGGTCGAGCTCCAGCTGCTGACGGTTTTTGATTGCCAGTTGATAAGCTTCCTCTTTGTCTAAAATCCCGCGCTGATGATCTCTCTCGCTCTGGAGGCGGGCTGTCTGATAGTCTTCCTCGATTTTAATTCTTTCGAGCTCATATTCCTGTTCGGTTTTGAGTTTAGCCTCCAGGAATTCCGTCTCCATCTTAATCTTTTCCACCAGGAAAGCGCGAGCCTTGTCATAATCCTCGGCTTCCTCCCGCCAGGTGCGCATCAGCTCGGCATACTCTTTTTCATCGAGGATTTCTGCCCTGTCCATACTTTTCAAAAAGTTTTTCAGGTCGGTCTCGGTGCGCACCTCGTCCATCACGTCCGAATTGACAGACCGGCGCATGCGCTGCAGGAGCTCCAGTTTACGTTCTTCCAGCTCAAATTTTGCGGTTTCTTTCGCCAGTTCGTGCAAGTCCAGCTCAGTATCAACAGCGAGAAGTGATCGTTTGCCCTGTAATTCAGCCTCTTTCTCCGGAACCTGGAGGGCATATTCGTAAATCTTGTTATTGACCCTGTCCTGGACTTCAAGAGTCATATCCAGCGCACGCACCTGCAAAAAGCGTAATCCAGCCTGTGAGAAGGATTGGCGTAAGGCTTCTTCCATCGCCAGCTCCAGTTTTGGTCCCAGCGTGAAATCTTCAGCAAGCTCCTTTACCGTGTGTGTGCGCACCCATCGATCTGCCACAGCCTTTACTTCCGGCTCCAGGTGCAAGCGCAGAGTTTCCACGTTCAAACGCTCGCGTCCACGCAGCATGTTGACAAGAAAATTGCCTGGTTCCTGAACTTCGACCTGGAGTTTGATCATCATACTGACCTTCAGCGGATCTTTGCTGAAGATTCCATTTAGCTGGTAGTCAAGGTCTGTTGGAGTGATCTTCACGAGCAGAGCAGTGAAGGTTTTCGGCATCCCGGAACGAAAGAGATTGCCAAATCGTTGCCAGAAAGAATCGAGCACGTAGGAACCTGGCGGCATAACCCCTATGTTTGCTCCATTTTCGAGCATCATTGCGTTTGTTCCAGGTTCAACGATGATCCCTTTTTTGAGCAGACCAGGCAGGTCTTCGGTTTCCACCCGCACAGCGAATTCCTTTTCCGAGGTACGCCAACGGTTGTGGATCAGCTCCGGAGCCTCGCTTTCCTCCATGGGGCGTCCGCATTCCTGGCAATAGACCGCATTAGCCGGGTTCATTCGACCACAAACGCCGCATTCGCGCGTGCCGTTTCCTAATGGTGTGTTGCATTGTTTGCAATAATTTGCGGTGGCTGAGTTTTCAGTCCCACATTTCGGGCAGGTTTGTTTCCGAGCAAAAATCATAATTTCCTCCAATAATAATTATCAGTCTATCGTTGAATGTAATAACCGCTCTCTGCCAACAAAGGCGTTGGCGAGATCGTCGAGTTTCGTTTCGTATTCAATCAAACCGGTTGAAATTTGCCCAGCATTACCAGCCAGAGCCTGCAGCGCCTGGGCTTCATCCGTTAGCAATGCTGCCTTAACCAACAAAATTTCTTCCTCGTCCATGAGCAAATTCCAGCCCTGCCTGGTCAGATTCACTTCGTCCCGCAGGTATACCGGTCTGCCGATTTTGGTATCGCTCACTTTGGGGAGGATGCTTTCCAATTTCCGTTCAACCTGTTTTATCTCAAGCGCCAGGTCTTCATCGCCCTGTCGGTAAACCCTGGCGCGCAGCTCATTGAGCACATCCCTTTGCAGGGCTAATTCCATATTTAATTGTTCCCGCACGATCTGGTCGATGACTGCTTTATCCCGGGAATTAAGGTTTTCCAAGCCGAGAACGTTAGCTGGTTTTTCCATCTCTTCAAAAGACGATTCCCACTTCCTGAAGAGTTTGCAGGCAGTTCGGATCAGAATTCCAATCACGCCCATCCAGATGCCTACGTAAATCCATGGTTGACCGAGCCAGGCGACATGGTCGGATAATTGCCTCAAAAAATACGTTGCCGCGGCAGCCGCAAGCACAACCAGGATGAGATACACCATCCGAGAAACCCACCAGTTCTTCGGGAGCGGTTTTGGCTTGCCAACAGCAGCGTTTTCATCTTTTTTTGCCAACAACGACCTGAGCCTGAAGTTGTGACCTGGCTGGACTTCATCTTTGACCCCCCCGATCCAGTTCCTGAAGACATTCTTCTTTTTACCCGGTTGGAGTGGAATGATTGCTGCTTTTTTCGGAAGTTGAATGCCGCTTTCGTTCAAGAGCTGGTCGAGCTCTTCCTTCCCTTCCACTTCGGCAAGCTTCTTATCGAATTCCAGGTCTTTCATCTTCTGGTCGAGGACGAAAAGCTGTTCTTTAATCGCCAGCCCGTCTTCATGATTCCAGATACTTATCAGGGTTATGCCTTCAAGTTTGAGACCTTTGGCGGGAAGCATCAGCGTTAATAAGGATTGCGCCTTCGCGTTAATCGCCTCGTCCAACTGACCGGAAACCAGGTCTTCCGATGAATAATTCCTGACCAAAGAGGCGAAGGAAGTAAAAACCTCGGGAAGGTCAACTACCAGGCTTTGATTGGGGATCTCCCGACGGGGAACGACCACATCCAGAAAGAACTTTTCCTCATTTTCCACGCTCACATCGCAGAGGATGTTCAGATCGAGGATCTTTTCATCCCCACTGAGCAGGTTGGTGATCGAAACCGAGGCGTTGAAGTTTTCTGCCGGGAAATAACCAGCCCAAAATCCTCCGCCTTTGCCCATCAGGCGGTCCGGATTGCTGATAACGCGGTTGTCCCCGGGGGTGAAAAGGTCGATTCTGCCATCCCTGAAGACTGCGACACCGGTTTTTCCCGGGGGCACAACCAATTTTTTACTAATCCTGCCCTTCATTTCGTCGATTGGGTACGCCGCGGCGAGCAGGTTCGAATTTTGTTTCGAGGATTCCATTTCATCTCTTTTTTTCATTTACCCTCCTTTACTTTTCTATTTATAAAATGTTGGTACTGGCAGACTGTAATCTTCTTCGCACCTACGCGCGAATTCGTTGACATCGTTTAATTTTTCCAGCTTGATTTTACTGATCATTGCCAGGCGTGCGTCTGCATTGAGGCGGGGGTCGGTATCCAACAAAACCGTCATATCTGCCAATCCAGTCTGGTTCACATTCAGCTTGAGATTGCCAGCAAGTAACGCGGCATGCGGCACGCATTGTGTTCCAGCCCTTAGTTCAACTTGATACATCAAGATATGACCCAGGACATATCTGAGTGGCTGGGAGAGCAAGCCCATTATTTGATCGTCAAAAATCCTTGATGCTCCTTTTACAATTTTGATTTGCTCGAGCAGTACTTCGGGTTTATACGAGTTTTCGTCGATAAGGACAGTGCAAGCTGCAATTAGTCGTCTCTTAATTTCTTTCTCTTCGCTATTCTTAAAATTGAGTGCTGATATAGCGTTTAGCAGCATAGCGAAAGTGTACTTTGGATGTTTAGTGGTTCTATTAATTAAATTAGCACAAAAATAACTCTCTATCCAGACTGACCAGCCTTCTTGTTGAATAATACTGCTCGAGAGCAACGCCTGGTGCTGGTTATAAGCCAGCCTGTGAGCAGGGTCAGTATAAACATCCAAGCCGATCAAGTCTGCATCCAGAATGGTTCGCCCCCCAAGAGTATGCATTTCCTGCCCCAAAGTGCTGAACATGGTCAGAAAGCCATGACCGAGTTTCTCATGTACTGCTGTTTTAAGCACATTTTTCGCTAATTCAGGAATTTTCAACACATCTTTTGGGGGATGGTTGTGCTTTTTTCCAAACGCCCATCCGTTCAGATAACAACCAACACCAGAGATATCCATGCCCCAAACATAGCTGCCCCTGCGGGATTCCTGCTCGTACTCCTGGACCAACTTACCTAGCAATTTATTCTTTTCCTTCTCAGAAAGCTTGACATCCATCGATTGTGCTTCAACAAACTCCTCAATGGTCTCACAATAAATTACAGGATAGGAAAAATGCGAACTGGGAAAATAATTATGTAAATTGAACCGTTCAAAGAAAAACTCATCCAGTATTTTCAGTTGGTCATCCTCGGTAACTTCAATTCTCGCTTTTACCTCTGTTGATCTATGTCGTACCTGGTCTTCCAATGATTGTTGTTTTTGCCAGACATTATGGCAGTTTTCCTGCCCCTGCTTTGTTTCCGGGTCATACCAACTCAGGATCTCATCAAGAGTTTTCCTTTTCATAACCTCCTGTTCCTGCCTGATTCGGTTGACTTTTTTTCTATAATCGTTGAGTCTGTCTTCTAAATCCATCGCAAAACCTCCCTTATTCCTTCGTGTTTATTTTTTCTTTAGTGGTGGTTGTTTAGCCCCGCAGCTGGCGCAATAATTGGCACCTGGTTCGAGGAGTTCATCGCATTTCACACAATTTTTCAACGTTTTTTCAATGATTCCAGCCTGGGATTGCAAATCCAGCAGTTCATCAAAATCTTCGATCCCATCTCCAGGCAAAATGGAGGTTTCTATCGATGCTTTCTTGAGGAGATTTTCAGTATTAATTTCAAGACCGGTTGGCGTAATGACATCCCCAAGGATATCCTGGATTGTTTTGTTATTAATCAATACAGTTGGAGTTTCATCTTCAGGATAATCAACATCTCCATCTCCGGCAGAGGACATCTGGCTAATTTGTTCAGGGGCAGCTCCTATAACGGTGCTGACACTGATATTGTCGCCTTTTTGGGTCACCAGGTCGCCATGAATATCCTGGAAAGTGATGTTGATCGGCTGGGGTTCTTCTCGTTGTCGTGCCACTGGCACCGAAATGCTGCCTCCGTCAATGATCGTGTTTTCGTCATTATCGTTCCAGCTCCAGTTGATTTGCAGCGGGACTCCACCTGTCTCATCGCGATGCGGCTTTATATGGATCGACTGGTCTTTAGTCAGCCCTGTTGCCAGGTTGAATTCATTAATCAAATCGCTTTCCTGAACTTCGAACCGTTCTTCATCCAACCAAAAACGAACATTTCTTGCCCTGCCATAGCCAATGTTCTTAATGGTTAAAGTCAGGGCAGACCACTCCATTTCTCTCAAGCCGATCGTCGACTGAACAACCAAAACAATTACTTTAGGCAATTTCTTAAACTTGCGCACCATTTCATTACAATGGCTTTCACAATCAGCGATACCCTCCTCATTGAAGGCATCAGCAGCAAGCTGGAAATATTCAGCCACTTGCAAATGCTCGGGAGTCGTATATCCATCCGGATTCAGAAGCACTTTGGCGGCAAGTTGTTCAGCATATTTCTGATATTCATCGCCGGCACGCCCCCAATGGTCTAATTTTTTCCATGCCAACGCTGCCACCAGGTGATCTTCCAGATTACTCGCCAGGTCCGCGACACGCTGCCACACCCATGGGTCTGCCTGTTGGTCTGACTGATCAAGAAATAGTTTGAACGCTTCAAGTTCTTTCTCGAGATTTTTCGCTTCACGAAAATCTTTGGCTGCTTCCAGGTACTGCCTGTTTTGCAATTCCCAGTTTGCGGCAACTTCATAATTCCCCTGTTCCCGCAATACAGCAACTTCAGATGTGTCAATTCTTGTCCTGGTCACAAGCCGGAGGTAATCCGCCCTCCGACCGGCATCTCTGTACATTCGCGCTGCGATTGAGAATTTTCCAGCTTGTTCCATCAATTCGGCAGCCTTGACACCATCTCCCAAATTGTTAAACCGCCTGGCAGCTTCTTCGATGTCTCCCATTGCCAACAGGGTATCTGCCTCTCCCCTGGTATCGCCGGCAAGCCGATAATATTCGAGCGCTTTCGAGTAACGATTGTTGTCAAAAGCCAATTTTGCTGCCAAATCCCAATGCTTGCCCTCTTCAAACAAGCGAATGGCTTTGTCGATGTCGCCAATTGGGCTCACATATAACTGCCCGGCTTGATCAAAGTTACCTTCCAGGGCATATAATGCCGCTGCTTTGACAACGTCTCCTTCAGCAAGTGAGCTTTCTACGTCCCCCTGTGCCTCTTGCGGCTGATACATGGTTACCGAGTAAACTTTCCCCAGATAAGTTCCATACAACAGCTGGTTATCAGCATGGTGCAAGGTGGTAAGGATGACATCCTCTTCTTTAGTTGTCAGGCTCCAGATATCACTGCCATCGTTGGCAGAAATCGCGCGAATATTTGAGTTGTAATCGGCAAGATAAATTACATCTTCAATGATTACTGGCGGGATCACCACTTTTATCCCCAGGTCTTTTCGATACTTCAGGTTGAACTTTTCGCTATCATACACATGCAGCTGATAATATCCCCCCGGACCGATATTCGAACCTCTTGCCGTGTAATACAGCTTTGTTCCGGAAAGAACCAATTGACTGTATACTCTCGGGAGCTTAATATCTTTTACTTGCTGCCCGGTTTTGGTATCCAGGATGACGATCTTTTTATTATAAATAACAACAAATATATAACGATCATCCCCCACCAGGTGCTGCGAGGGTCTTGTGGGCAGTGTGTGCGTCCAGGCAACCGAACCAGTTTCTTTTTCCAGGGCGATTACTTCCGTCGCTTCAAGCATCGGATTTCCATCAACATAAACGATATAGTCACCAAAACAATTCAAAGGCGCAGGCCACCAGGATTGACATTCACGTTCCCAGATTGGTTCCTCTGAAAACGCGGTTAACCCAAGCACCTGGGATTCTGCTGTACGGATGAAAATCATCCCGTCATCAAACAACGGCGGGGTCAGGTCGTGGCTGGTGGTGGTCCAGATTGTTGTCAGCTCCCCATCTCCGATGTTCAGCCTGCCAATATAACCGCCTTTGATACCTTCAATTAACGAATGGGTATCCTGCACGATTACATAAATTTCATCATTATGCAGCTTCATGCTCGTCGCTCGCTGGGCTTTTGGCAAGGCTCTTCGCCAGAGGATGTTACCCTTTTCCAACGAAATACCTGCCAGTTCATTGTTTTGAGTTGAGACGACCAGGATGCCATCGTGGCTTACGAATGATGTCAGGCTTGAGCGCGACACTCCCCCGATTGGCGTGTTAAACTCAATTGGCGCCCAGAAAAGCGTACCAACTGCCCCCTCCACAGGACGCCTCCAGCCGCACTTGGGACAAGCCTGGCTCGATAACATCAGGTGATTGTTTGGGCAAAAGATATCCATGATTACCAGGTCACCTTATCAAAGATATCTTTACTATCTTTTCCTGCTGTTTGCCCTCTTCCCCATTGTTCAAGCATTTTTCCCTCTTGTTACTTTCCTTTCGGCGTCTCGATCACATCCGTTTGCCAGACCTCATAACGCTGAACAACTTTTTTGTCTGCCAGTGGTTTGATCTGCGAAAAGGCGGTCTCAAAATCCGAGCTGGTTAATGGCTCAACCCTTAATTGATACGCGGACAACTCCCCCAAACCCTGGTCAACCACGCTAAGCAGATCTGGGTTTACCCTGCGGATCATGTTATTGATCGCGATTTGTCCCACCTGTTCCAACTCCCTGCCGGCGAAACCGTCGGTGCGGTCCACCAGCTCCTTGATGCCCACCTGGGAACGATGCCCTTTTCGCTTCAAGTGAATATCCAGAATCGCTTCGCGGGCGTCCGGGTCGGGTAATGGTACATAAATTCTGCGCTGGAAGCGGCTCAAAATTGCCAGGTCGAGCATCCAGGGGAGGTTTGTGGCACAAATGGTCATCACAAAACTGTCGTCGTCTTTCCCCTGAAGCCCGTCCAGCTCAGCCAGCAGCGTTGAGACAATCCGTCTTTCCGAGCCGCTTTCGCCAGACCCGCGCGAAGGGGTAAGCGATTCAAACTCATCCAAAAAGATTACCGCCGGGTTTAGCTTTCGTGCAACGCTGTATAGCGCTGAGATTAATTTGGTGCTCTCACCAAAATACTTGGAAAGCAGGCTGCTCACCTTGACATTAAAGAAGGTCGCGTCCAGGTTTCCGGCCGTAGCCGCTGCGAGCAGGGTCTTGCCCGTTCCTGGAGGGCCATAAAGCAGAAGGTTGCGCCAGCTGCTGACCTGCACGCCATCCGGTTTCTTTGCCAGAGCCAGGGCATATGAGGATTTGATTGCATCTTTCGTGTCTTCCAGCCCGCCAATTTGATCCCATTTCACATCACTTTTGTGGATCAACTGCAGCACTTCTTCTTCGTAATCGTCCTCCCCAGCCTGGGGTTCCGGCTGTGCGGCTGGTTTGCCAACCGGCTCGGGTCTCACACTTTTAGCCGGGGCAGGCGCCTGCCCTGCCAACCCCCGGGCTAATTCCATCAGTTGGTCTGCCCTCTTCAGGCGTTCCTTACGAATTTCTGGAGTGACTGCGCTATCTGCATACGAACGCAGCCAGCGCGCGGCAGAATAATAATGCTTTGCGGCTTGTTCATCCGCCCCGCGCTTGCGCGCCTTGTCCCCCTTCTGCCGGGCATCTTTATATAAGGTATAAATAGAACCGCTCAGGTCAACGCTCATTTTTCACACACCCGCGCTGCGCTGCCTAAAGTTCTTCGAATTCGAGACTGTCGAGGGAGTCATCCTCCTGGGCTTTTTCCAGCCCGGTGTTCATCTCCTGGTAATATGGCTCAATCATGCCGTCGCCAGCTTCGCGTGCCATTTGCATCTGCTTAATTACATCCAGAACATCCTCATTATCGCTGTACCCCAGGCGCACCTCGCTGGTATGGTCCAATTTATCAGCCAGGTTCTTCAGCATGGTCATGTTCAGGTCGCCGTCTTCCATCGCCTGCTGCATGAGTACAACCAGGTCATCCAGCTCAATGTCTCCGAAAACAGAACCCAAGCCCATCTCTTTGTTTAGCGATTCCTGCTCCTTGAGCATAATAAAGCTATCAATCACACGCAGTTGCACAAAAATCGCTTCCATTGTGTGGTTGAGGTTTTTCATGCGCTTATCCAATTGGACAATTTTCGACGCCAGGATTTTTTGCTCCATCGCGCCAGCTTTTTGCACACCTTCGGTAAACAATGCCCGCTTTTGTTTTTCAACATCGCGAATCTCGTTCAGCAGCATGTTTTGCTTGTGCTCAAGGCGAATTTTCCCGCGCTGGGCGTCTTCCATCTTGATGTCATTCAATGTGGCTTTTTTGACCTCTTCGGTCTCAGTCATCCCCAGCAGGTCCTGGGCGACCTTCAACCCATAGCCGAAAAGGGTTTTGGGGTCGATCCTTCGCTTTGTTTTTCCTGTTTCTTGCTTATCTTTTGCCATCTTATCTCCCTGTTTTCTGAATGAATTATTTTTTTAGGATTGCCAGGCCGATATCTTCCAATTCGACCAATTGGTAATTGCCCTTTGCGGTCATTCTCTTGAAGGTTTCCAACAGTACCAATTCGGAGAATGGTAATTCCTTAGCAGCGTAAAGCAAAGTAAGGCTGGAATGTCCTTTTTCCAGCATCAGGTTTTCGATTTCCATTTCCGCGTCCAAGGCTTCTTCGCTTAGTAATGCCAGGTTGAACAGCTCGGCGTATTGCACGGAACGGATGTCTTTCAACGGATAGATGAGATTGTTGCTCTGCATGTCAAATAAATAAACCAGCAAATTTTCATGTGCAAACGAGCTTTGGGTTTTCGACCCGCTCACGATCTCCCTGGCAGCCTGGGTCCAGCCGGTTGGTGAGGCGATCACCAGCAGTTTGAAGCTGCCATCGTTGGGCAGGGAGTCGCTGGCTTGAATCAGGGCTTGTTCCAGGTCTTCTTCATCCAGTGGGTAGGTATCCAAACCAGCAGTGACCATCACACCCAGACGGCTCAATACCCTGATTTCGATAATCAATGGATCAAAATCTTCATCTTTTGCCGGTTTATAAAGGTATTGGATCCAGGCGTTCAGCGGTTGCTCGCTGGTTTCGCGTGTATCCAACATGACTTTCCCCTTTAATCGTAAAACTGTCGCCCGCTCGTCGCCGCTTTTGAGCAGATCTTCCCAGTTGTCGATGGTAAGCAGCATCCCATTTTGTGGGTGAGCCAGGGATTCGATCTGGCGGATGCGCGAACGCAGCCGGTTGAGATAGTTGATCTCCCGCAGCCTCGCCTGGCTGGCGCGTACCCGCACCGGACCGTCCTGGTCGGGTTTTTGCCGCAGATCGACCAGTTCGATCAGGCTCTGATGCGTTCGACACCTGGTTTTACCCTTTGATAAACAATCTGTGCAGATTACTTCAAAACAGCCTGCACTGCTGCAGCGCTGGGCGATTTGTTCCGATTCTCGCAATATTTTCAGGCAGGAGCCGCATTTTACAATCTTCGGAGAGACGCTTGCGGATCTGGAGTTAACTTGCGGGCTTTGCGTAATGATTTTCTGCAGGTCAACCTGGCGAATGTAATAGAGACCGCCAATTTTGGCTGCTGGCAGTTCGTTTGCCCAGATTCTTCGATAAACCGTGCGTGTGCTCACCCCCAGCATTTCAGCGACTTCCTTGAGGCGATACAGCCTTTCTTTCTCGCTCATCTCACTCCCCACATGGTGATTGATTGTCCATGAATGTACATGATTGTACACTTTAACAGTGAATTGTCAAGGGTGGAATCTGGGATGTATGCGTTTCAAAAGTCCGTAGTCAAGGAAAAAAAGAGGAAGTCCCTTTACAA
>ENA-UOOM01002349-UOOM01002349.1-fermentation-metagenome-genome-assembly--contig:-NODE-2349-length-15817-cov-4.494861_pt1 | contig 15817 bp, 12 predicted proteins | sample MGYA00245781_ERZ724031 | MGnify/ENA primary metagenome ERZ724031 (study PRJEB28704, sample SAMN03018317) | fermentation metagenome | biome: anthropogenic terrestrial biome; feature: soil; material... | reverse complement strand
ATTCCATTAATGGAATGTCTTCTTCTCTAGGGCAAGTAAATGGATGGTGTTTTGCCATGTATCTATTTTCTTCTTCTGAATACTCAAACAATGGGAAATCTGTAACCCAAAGGAAATCATACTCTCTATCATATTCTATTTCTAATTTTCGAGCTAGCTCTAATCTCAAATGACCCAAAGCATCAAATACGATAGAAGGTTTGTCTCCTACGATTAGAATCAAATCATCTGGCTCTGCATTTGTAGTCACCAATAATTGATTGATTTCTTCATCGCTTAAGAATTTTTCAATTGGTGATTTGATTCCGTCGTCTGTAACTTTTACCCAAGACAAGCCCTTTGCCTTGTATATTTTAACGTATTCTACTAAAGCGTCAATTTCTCTTCTGCTAAAAGATTCTCCGCAGCCTTTTGCATTTATGGCTCGGATATCGCCGCCTTTTGCAATATTATCCGCAAAAACTTTAAATCCTGTGTTTTTAAATACTTCTTTTACATCTACTAATTCAAATCCAAAGCGAGTATCTGGCTTATCTGAGCCAAATCGCTCCATTGCCTCTTTGTAAGGCATTTTCTTTAATGGAAGAGAAATATCTATTCCTTTAAATTTTTTAAATAGTGCTGCAACCATTCTTTCATTTATATCCATAATGTCTTCCTCTTTGACAAAGGATAGCTCCATATCAATCTGAGTAAATTCTGGTTGACGATCTTGTCTTAAATCTTCATCCCTAAAACACTTTACAATTTGATAATACCTGTCGAAACCAGAGACCATTAAAATTTGCTTATACAATTGTGGAGATTGAGGTAATGCAAAGAAATTACCCTTTTGAACCCTGCTTGGCACAAGAAAGTCCCTTGCTCCTTCTGGAGTTGGCTTTGTAAGCATAGGTGTTTCAATATCTACAAATCCTTCATCATCTAAAAAGTTTCGAACAAAACTCGTCACCTTATGTCTCATCATAATAGTGTTTTTCATATTTTGTTTTCTAAGATCTAAATATCGGTATTTTAATCGGATACTCTCTTTTGAAGTATCCGTATCATCAATGTAGATTGGTGGGGTCTGAGCTACATCTAATACTTTTAGGCTATGACATTTTACCTCAATTGTACCTGTAGACAAATTAGGATTAATGGTTTCTTCTGCCCTCTTTACTACATTACCGCATACTTGGATTACGTATTCATTTCGAAGACTCGACGCTAATTTAGCAGCTTCTGCATTATCGCTTTCATTAAATACGATTTGTATGATGCCACTTCGATCTCTTAAGTCAATAAATGTTACGCCACCAAGATCTCTCCATTTTTGTACCCAACCGGATAGCTTTACCTCTTGATTGATGTTTTCTTCACCTAATTGGGTACACATATGTGTCCTATAACTTGTGCTTGGGTTCATGTTTTTCCTCCTGTATTTGTTTGAAATTTTGTATTAAAAATCTTTATATTTGATTATTCTGCCGTGTTGTAGACATTGGGTTTAAAGGTGGTCAGCAAACAAAAAAAATACCCACCCCTGACAATATGTCAGGGACGAGTATCTTAACCCGTGGTGCCACCCTGTTTGGTAAAAACCCACTTTAACGCCTTTGCGTTCTCATAAAAACTCCAAAGTGTTTTTCAACTGCTAAAATATAAAGGCGCTTTCAGTCACGGCACCTTCTCCCTGAATATTCGCTACAGACTACTCTCTTTTTCATCGTTTTCCTATGCAATTGTCTATCATTATAGTTTTTTCTAAATAAAGTGTCAAGGAAAAAGTCAACACCCTTTTTTTAAACCCCCTATTTATAGTTGAAAATAGGGATTTGTCGTACATTCAGTGCTCAATTGACTTGATGGACCATGACCTGGATATACTTTTAAGTTTGAATCTAGTGTTTTTATATTATTTAATGATTGTATGATGGTATTATAGTCTCCTCCATAAAAATCTGTTCGACCAATAGAACCCTTAAAGAGCGTATCTCCAGTAAATAAAGAGTCTCCTATTTGAATGCATACAGAGCCTTTTGTGTGCCCTGGAGTGTGAATGATTGTTATGGTCTCTTCTCCTAGTTTCAAATCATCCTTGTGATCATAATAATAATCGCTTTTAAAAGATACAGTTTTTTCAAAGTGGACAGATAGATTGATAAGAGAATCGTTTATCATCTCTTCATCTTCACTGTGAACATAAATTGGGGCCCCAGTAATTTCTTTTAGCTCTGGTACTAAACCAATATGATCCCCATGTCCATGAGTAAGCAAGATATACTTTACCTGAAGTTCATTTTTTTCAATATAATCTAAAACCGTATTCATACTCCCAACAGGATCTATTACAATTGCCTCTTTTTCAATAGAGACAATATACGTATTTGTCCCCATAGAATTATTATTAATAATTTTAATATCCATATATACACTCTCCTTTTAAACGGTTGTTGAACGATTGTTAAAAGCTCTTTTCGCTATCTATTAACATCGTTACTGGACCATCGTTATCTAGACGAACATTCATATGAGCCTGAAAAACGCCAGTCTTTACTGGAATTTTTGTAGAACGAAAGACTTGGACAAATTCATTGTACGAGCACTCTGCTTCTTCTGGCTTTCCTGCCCGAATAAAACTAGGTCTTCTACCTTTCTTACAATCTCCATATAAAGTGAACTGAGAGACAATCATGACTTCTCCTTCTATATCATTTAAGGATAGGTTCATCTTTCCCTCTTCATCTTCAAAAATTCTCAAATGCTGAATTTTGTCCACTAAGTAATGGATATCTTCTTGTGTATCATCGGTTTTAATCCCTAGTAAGACGAGCAAACCCTTTCCTATTTGGCTATAAGGCTCGCCTTCTACGTCTACACTACAAGAACGAACTCTTTGAATTACTGCTCTCATTTTTTCACCTAAATTCTATAGATAGATAATATCTCTGGTATTTTACTTAATCTCTTGATCAATTTGCTTAATTCTTTAACTGTTTTAACTTCTACGCTGATATCAACATATGCATAGCCTTGAGTATCCCCCTTGCAGTACAAAGAATCAATATTGATATCTTCTTCAGACAAGGTCTTTGTAACCTTTGTCAAAAATCCTCTTACATCTCTTGCCTTAATATTGATTTGCGCTTTAAAGTTTGCATTTGTATGTTTTACCCATTCTACATCGATTAGTCGCCCTATATCATCTGTATGACGGATATTTACGCAATCTGCCCTGTGTATCGAAACACCTCGGCCCCTTGTAATATATCCTACAATATTATCTCCAGGAACGGGATTACAGCATTTTGAAAAGCGTACTGCCATATTATCAAAACCAGAAACTTTTACTGCTTTATCTAAGTCATTATAGATTTTTTGAGGTTTTGTTTGCTTTTCTTCCATTATAGTTGGCTCAGCTGGTTGTTCTAAATTTAGTTCATCCTTAAACTTATTTTTGATTTTTTGTATAACGTGATTGGCTTTGATGCCACCAAATCCAATAGCAGCACACAAATCGTCCATAGAGTTGTAATTTGTCTTCTGTGCTGCGTACTCAAGATAATGCTGTTTAATTATTGTGGTGTTTTGTAAACCCTGTCTCCGCAATTCTTTTTCTAAAGCATCTTTTCCCTTTATAATATTATCTTCTCGTTTTTCCTTTTTAAAATATTGTCTAATTTTATTCTTTGCATGGGATGACTTTACAAGCTTTAGCCAGTCTCTACTAGGCCCACTTGAGTTGTTAGAAGTTAAAATGTGGATAATTTCTCCATTATTTAATTCGTAATTTAAAGGAACAATCTTTCCATTTACCTTTGCACCAATACACTTATTTCCAATATCACTATGAACTCTATAGGCAAAATCTAAAGGAGTAGCTCCTTTCGGAAATTGCATGACATCCCCTTTTGGCGTAAAAACAAAAACTTCATCAGAAAACAAATCTAATTTAAGGGTTTCCATAAACTCAGATGAATCCTGAAGCTCCCTTTGCCACTCTAAAATCTGCCTAAGCCATACTAATTTGTCTTCAAAAGAATCTTCTTTACTCGTAGCTACGCTTTCCTTATACTTCCAATGAGCAGCAATACCAAATTCTGCAGTACGATGCATATCCCAAGTTCGAATCTGAATTTCGAAAGGGTCCCCGTTAGGACCAATAACAGTAGTATGGAGGGACTGATACATATTCGGTTTTGGCATGGCTATATAGTCTTTAAACCTTCCAGGAAGAGGCTTCCACATCGTATGTGCAACCCCTAAGACAGCGTAACAATCTCGCACGCTATTGACAATCACGCGAACGGCAATAAGGTCATATATTTGATCAAAAGTTTTGTTCTGTTGGTACATCTTCCTATAAATACTATAAAAGTGCTTAGGTCTTCCGTAGATATCAGATTCAATTTCTGATTTTTGTAAGCGCTGCTTTAAACTATCTATGACCTGTTCAATATATTCTTCTCTTTCTTTTCTCTTGCTAGAGACCTTATGAACCAAATCATAGTAAGTATCCTCAGCCAAATACCTAAGAGCTAAGTCTTCTAACTCCCACTTTATTCTAGAAATACCCAGTCTATGAGCAATTGGTGCGTAGATATCTAAAGTTTCTTGAGCTTTTTCCTTTTGCTTATCTACTGGCATATACTTTAGTGTCCTCATATTATGAAGTCTATCCGCTAATTTTATAAGAATAACGCGAATATCTTTTGCCATAGCTATGATCATTTTACGCAAACTTTCTGCTTGTCGCTCTTCTTTAGAGCTAAATTCAATTTTTCCAATTTTGGTTACACCATCTACTAGCTCTGCTATTTCTGGAGTAAACATACTGGAGATATCTTCATAAGAATAATTGGTATCTTCAATAACATCGTGTAAAATCGATGCTGTAATCGTAGGCATGTCCAGTTGTAATCCGATAAGAATTTCGGCAACTTCTAAAGGATGAACAATATAGTCCTCTCCAGACTCTCTCTTTTGACCCTCGTGAGCATTTTTTGCCAACTGGTACGCCTTTATGAAAATATCAGTGTCCGCATCTTTATTATAAGATTTAATTTTTTGAACTAATTCGTTTATCATAAGACACACCATCCTAGTATATAAAAGCGCCGTAGGCGCTTTTCGTTGTAAGTTCTACGTTGTAAGTTCTAAGCAAATTCACCTATGGTTACTTGTACAATAGATTTATTGTATTTTAATAAGAACTTGATTAAAGCGAGGACTATTCAATTAAATAAGAAAGCACTATTGACACATTAAACAAGGATTGAACGATAGTCAAACCATTGTTCAATTATTATTATAAGTATACATGAAAAGCTGACCTTCGTCAGCTTTTCTTTAATAAGGATATGTGATTAGGGATTGTACATTATAGCCTTTTAGATTTTCTCTACCGTTTAGATCCATCAATTCGATTAGCGTAAAAACCCCTTCCACTGTTCCTTGCAATCTCTCAACTAAGTTTATTGAAGTGTTCAACGTACCACCCGTAGCTAGTAAATCATCGACAATTAAGACCCTTTGACCTTTTTGTATGGCATCGTGATGAATTTCTAGAGAGTTCTTACCGTATTCCAAAGAATAACTTTCACTTATAGTCTCCCTAGGAAGCTTCCCTGCTTTTCTTAAAGGTACAAAGCCTGCACCTAAAGCGTAAGCTACTGCAGTACCAAAAATAAACCCTCTTGCCTCTGGTCCTAAAATAATATCTATTTGGAGGTCCTTAGCCATGTGGGCAAATTGATCTACTGCATACTTTAAAGCATCCCCATTTTGGAGCAACGTTGTAATATCTTTGAAACTAATTCCCTCTTTGGGAAAATCGGGTACAATACTTATAAATGATTTTAAATCCATTAAAATTCCCCTTGCATTCTTATATTTTACCATGATTTTATACGAATTCAAATCTTTTATTTCATATGTAAAATATTTATTTGTATTTTTTCATTTCCATTATAACTATTTAATTTGGGATAATAAGCCATATCTAATAAAATGTGATTATTCATTCCATTATAAAGCTTATCTAGTTCACTTCTTCCAAACTTCTCTTCAATGTATTCATTAAATTTTTCAATATCTCCAAAAAAGATACCATCATGAAGCTCCTTATTAGAAGAAACTAATTTTAAAGACAATACATTCCCTTTTTCGCCTAAGATTCTTCCCTTTATAAGTCCAATATTTTTATCACCAAATACAGGTTTGCTATTTCCCTTTCCAAAGGGCTCTAAAAATTCTAATTCATTGATAAGGGCTAAATTGACCTGATCAATGGACATAAATGCGTCAATGCACAATTTAGGAATAAGTTCTTCTTCATCTATATCAAATTGTTCATTTATTTTTTGTCTTAAGGCTTGAATATTCGATTTTTGAACAGATAGGCCTGCCGCCATAGAATGTCCACCAAATTTTTCTAATAACTCTCTGCAATAAGATAATCCTTCATATATATTATACGCTTCAATCGATCTACCAGAGCCCTTAGCTACGCCCTCTGAATCTGTCAAGACAATAGTTGGTAAATGATATATATCTTTTACCCTGCCTGCAATAATGCCTGCTACGCTTTCATGAATATCTTCCTGAAATATGATTTTGATTTTGTCGTCTTTTATTTGTGAATTCTCAATTTCAAAAATGACTTTTTCTAGACCAGATTCCGTAAGCTCTTTTCTCTCATAATTAAACTGATATAGTTCACTGGCTATGGCTTTTGCTTCGTCTTCATCATATGTCATCAATAGCTCTACAGCTATATCACTTGAGTCTAATCTACCAGCCGCATTAATGCAAGGACCGATGATAAAGCCTAAAGTATAAGCAGAGATTTTTTGTATGTCCTGATTATTAACCTTAATCAATTCTTTTAGTCCTACATTCTCTGTAGATTTAAGCAACTCCAAACCATTTTTTACGATAATTCGATTTTCACCTACTAAATCTACAATATCACATACGGTTGCCACAGATGTATACTGTACAAAATCAAGTGCTTCTGCTTTAGGAAGGTTCATAAGTTCATAAAGTAATTGTATCATCTTAAATACTACACCTGCACCACAAAGAGACTTAAAAGGATATTTACAATCCTCTTGATGCGGGTTTACGATAGCATAAGCTTTTGGCTTTCGGTATTCTTTGCTTCCATCTTCTAATACTTCATAAGAAAGTTGATGATGATCCGTTATAATTACTATTAATCCTAATTCACTTGCTAACTCCATTGCATCAAAGGCAGATATTCCGTTATCGCAAGTAATCAGAATATCTATTCCATCTTCTTTTGCATCTCTTACGATTCGCTCATTAATGCCGTAACCATCGTATACTCTATGAGGAATCACATAATCTGTCCTCGCTCCACATCTACTTAGAGCTTTATATAAAGTATAACAACTTATAACGCCATCTACATCATAATCGCTTACAATGCGAAACAATTTATTTTCTTGGATCCCTTGTATTATCGCATTAACGGATTTTTCTAGATCTAACATGAGCCTAGGGTCATGTAAATTTTCAAAAGTTGGATGGAGATACTCTTTGATGCTCTGCCTTGAAGTAATATTCCGATTAACTAATACCCTACAGACTTCTTGGCTAATTCGAAGCTGAGAAGACATGTTTTTGTAGTCTACTTTTCGATTTTTTAAGGTCCACCTATACATATTCTCACCCCCGTGTAAGTTCTAAGTTCTAAGAAGTACAGCCATCAAGGGTGACTTTTGGTTTTACATACAACTTAGAACTTGCATCTTAAAACTAATGTGCCTTTGCTGCTTGTCTCTTCTCCTGTACCACATACCAGAAGGAGCTTGCTATAAATATAGTTGAGTAGGAGCCACTGATAAATCCAATGATTAATGGAAGAATGAAGTCTTGTATAGACTGTACCCCCATTAGATATAAGGATATGATCGCTAATAATACACATAAGGTTGTATTAATAGATCTCCCCATGGTTTGATTAACACTATCATTCGTCAATTCGAACAACTGGCTCTTTTTATACTTTCTTCGATTTTCTCGTATTCTGTCAAAGATAACAATTGTATCATTAACAGAGAAACCTAATATGGTGAGCATTGCTGCAATAAATGGTGAATTGACTTCAACGCCAAAAATCGAATATGCTCCTAATACAGCTATTAAGTCATGTGCTAATGCAAGTACGGCAGAGAAGCCAAACAAGAACTCAAATCGAAATGTAATATAAACGAGTATAAGTAGTACTGCGATGACTGAGGCTAGTATGGACTGGGTTTTAAATTCGTCACCTATTGTAGCGCTTACCTTCTCTGATGATAATAAATCTTTGCCTTTTAAATCGTATTTTTCTTGAAATTTACTAAACAAGGACTCAATTTGTTCTTCATTCAAACTCTCCTGAGTATTGATCATTAGTTGAGTTTGTTCTTCCCCAGCATAAGTAATGTCTGCACTGTCATCAAAAGTGTCTGTAATTTCTCTAATTTCATCTGTTTTAAAAGTTTGATGCATTTCAATTTGAATAATAGTACCACCTTTAAAATCGATGCCGTAATTTAATCCATTAATCAATAAGGAGCCTATACAGATGATCATAAGTATGGTAGAAAAGATAAAGAAGAACTTTCTCTTACCTATTATATTAAATTTCTTTTTCATGTACTCGCCTCCTATGCTCCGTAAAATTTAGTATTTTTTACTATCTGCATATTTACAAACATCTTTAACAGATGTCTTGTTACAGTAAGTGCTGTAAACATGCTAATTGCAGTACCTATTAAGAGTGTTACTGCAAAACCCTTTACTGTTCCAGATCCCAAAGCAAAGAGTACTAGACCAGCAATGACTACCGTAACATTTCCATCAAATATGGATGAGAATGCTTCTTTAAAGCCTGAATCAATAGCAGCTCCAAGAGATTTTCCAATGCGGAGTTCCTCTTTTATTCTTTCAAATATAATGACATTGGCGTCAACAGCCATACCAATAGAGAGAATAATTCCTGCAACACCTGGAAGTGTTATGGTCACACCAATTAAAGAGTATACTAAGAAGTTTAAAAGGACATATACAATTAATGCTAAATCTGCAATAAACCCTGGCACCCTATAGTAAAATAACATAAAGGCGAATACTAATGAAATACCAATTGCCCCACCAATGATACTCTTTTCTAATGAGTCTTGTCCTAAGGTAGGTCCAATTGTTCGAACTTCCACTGGCTCTAGTTCTACTGGCAATGCTCCTGCTTGAATTAGAGTAGCAAGATTTCCAGCTTCTTCAATATTTGCCATGCCTGTTATGACTGCTTCTCCACCAGTAATTTTTGTTTGTACTTGTGGAGCAGAAATCACTTCGCCGTCGAGTTTTATTTCAATGACTTGATTGATATATTTAGCTGTTGCTTCAGCAAAAGCTTCTGTACCAGCTTCATTAAATTTTAATGTAACAACTGCTGATCTTGCACCTGTTTCATCTGTTTGATAGACAGCATTAGATTCTCGGACTCGCTCTCCTGTTAAAACAACTTCTCCATCAGGACCTACAAATTCTAATTGAGCTGTCTTACCTATTACATCTAATGCTTCTTTTTGATCTTGCATATCTGGTATGGAAACACGGATTCGATTTTCTCCTTGCCTTGCAATAATAGGCTCAGATACGCCTAATCCATCTATTCTCTCTTGAATAATTGCAATAGCTCGATTGATTTTTTCATCTGTAACAGGATCTCCTTTAGCTTCTTTTGCTTCTAGAACTACGTATACTCCACCTGTTAAGTCTAAACCGTAGTTGACATTGTCTTTAACAGGCAGTATTTCATATATGCCTACTTGCAATCCATTGATCATAACAAAAGAGGTAAAAGCGATAATCGCTAAAATTAGTACAAATCCTACTGTGCTTTTACTTCTTGTCCCCTTTTTCTTGTAGACTTTCTTTTTCATCTCAAGCCTCCTCATATCTTTATCACTGAACGAACCCGCCCTAAGACCTCCGCCTCCTTAGACAGCGGGGGCCCAAGGGCGGTTAACTCGACTAACCTTTAGTACGGGCGAATCCCCCACTGAAAGAAGTCTCGTTCAAACAACAGTTAGCTTCTGTTAATCGTTTCGATGGCTATAGCACATTCTAATCTCTTCTTTTCTAATTCACAGCCTATTTCATCAGGTTCTAATACATTTCCGTTCGTATTATATGCATTTGCTAAACATCCGCCACCACAGAAATATTTTGCCCAACAGTCTGTGCACTTTGCTTTTTCTGTTAAATTAGCCTCATGAAATTCGTCTTTCACTGTAGTATTGACAATTCCTTCGAAAATTGTACCTAATTTAAATTTCTCATCTCCTACAAATTGATGACAAGGGTAAATATCTCCTTGAGGCGTAATAGCAATATAGTCATTGCCTGCACCACAACCTGAAACCCTTTTGTAAAGACATGGTCCATGATCTAAATCTACATTAAAATGGTAAAAGCGAAATGGTTTGTCTTCTTGTCTTTTTAGGTATTCTTTCGTCAATTTTTCGTATTCATTAAATAAAACTGGTAGATCTTCTCTTGTAATTGCATAATCCATTTTAGGATCTGTAACAACAGGTTCCACAGATATGTGCTTAAAACCACAATCAGCTAGATGAATCACATCATTACTAAAGTCTAAATTATATTTTGTATAAGTACCTCTAACATAATGTTCCTTATCCCCTCTCTTATCTGCCATAGCTTTAATCTTAGAAAGGATAATATCGTAAGTACCCTTGTTATTAGGTGTGTATCTCATACGGTCATTTACTTCTTTTCGACCGTCAATACTCAAAACTACATTGTGCATATTTTCATTGATGTATTCCATTGTCTCTTCATCTAACAAAACGCCATTTGTAGTCATCGTAAAGCGGAAATTTTTATTGTGTATCTTCTCCTGCTCTCTACCGTAATCTACTAGTGTCTTTACTAATTCAAAATTGAGTAGAGGTTCTCCTCCAAAGAAGTCTATTTCTAGATTTCTTCTTCCTTTTGAATTTTCAATTAGAAAATCAATAGCTTTTTTCCCTGTCTCTTCGTCCATAAGAAGTCGATCTCCTTGAAAGTCTCCTTGGGACGCAAAACAGTATTTACATCTAATATTGCAGTCATGAGATACGTGTAAGCACATAGCTTTGATTACAGTATTGTTTATAAAATTAGGATTTATTACATCTTGCTTTGTAAATAATTCATTTCGATTTATCAATTGGTCTATTTCATCAATAATTTCAGATAATTCTTCAATACTATATTTGTTTTTTAAGTTTTCAATGGTCTGTTCTTTATTTACATCAGGATAATAATCTAATATATCATAGGTGATTTCATCAATTTGAAAAACTCCCCCACTATTCACATCAAGTAAAATATATGTATCTTCTAGTTTATATTTATGTATCAAAAAAAATCCTCCTAAACAAACAACAGCAGTAAATATAATATTTACTGCTTAAAGCTGTTTCTTATTCATTTTCACACTTTTGATTTCCTACTGTACAGGATGTCTTACATGCTGATTGACAAGATGTTTGACATTCACCGCAACCTTTATTTTCAAGATTGTGTAATGTCCCCTTATTTATTTTTACAAAATGTTTCACTTTTTTTCACTCCCATCCATATCTTCTTTTTAAATGATCTACTTTATTTTGTAGATAGTAGATTTTCTCTCTAAGTTTTCGTACAGATCGCACTTACGGTAAGTAATGTAGCATAAATAAGACGCAGATTACCTCCGCTGCTACCCAGCTCCGGTCGTTTAGAGTGTTCACTTTGCTTTCGCGCAAATCATCCCATTTTCTCCTGCAAACACGGAAAATACGCTGATTTTTGCGAGTCGACCTGCTGACTCGAATATTATATCATAATATTTACCACGATTAAACAAATTTATCGAATATTGACTCCAATGCAACCGCCAATAAAACCTGTACTTGCAAAAAAGATCCATTTAGGGAGAATACTCATAATTTGAAAACCATCTGCAGCTGTTCCTAGATTTACAGCAAATATAATGGCAAAATAAATTGTTCCCATAATAATCCCATGAAGCCATCCCTTGCTCTTCATACGCCTAGAAACATAAATACTAGCATATAAAACACTTAGTAGCAATATGACAAATTCGAATGGATTGACTAAATTATTATTTAAATCCACAAAGAAAAATACAGTCGTCATAATGACAATTAAAATCAAGGCCAAACCAATGCTACGCAGTAAGCCCTTAAGATATAATTTCAAAAACTCATTATCAACTTGCGAATTCTCTTTCATATCCATACCTCCGACCTCTATCTGTTTATTATTTATTATTCAGTGATGGGAGGTTTTAGAACTAAAATAGGTGGTAACGTGATAAGGTGGCTATTCTTTATTTTTCTTCCCAACTTGTGGTATAGGTTTTCTTACTAGGATGCTTTTAAGAGCAGACCAGTCAAAGGGGTATAGGGGCCAAGTGTATTTTTTGTGATCAAAAGATCTCGTTCTATAGATCATTCCTATTATGATAATTATGCCTAAGGCAACCCCCCAAATATCAAACAATCCCGTTAGAACCAGGAGGACAATGCGAAAAATAGTCATGGATAGTCCAAACTCTACGCTAGGGTTGGCAAAAGTGCCTACACCGGAAATAACGGTATATAAAATAGTCTCAGGTATAAACCACCCTACATTTATAGCAAGATCTCCTATGAGCAAAGCCCCAATAATACCCAAAGAAGTAGAGAGAACATTAGGTGTATGAACAGAGGCAATCCTTAAAATACCAAAACCAAATTCTAAGATGAGAAATTGCACAAATATAGAGATTTCACCTGCTTCCTTTGGTCCTATAAATTTAAGAAAACCAGGCAAGGATTCATGATGATTGACTAACAGAATCCAAATGGGTATGGCAAAAATAGACAGAAACATACCTATAAAACGCATCCACCTAAGATACGTACCTACTACAATATTTTGATAATAGTCTTCAGCGTGCTGTGTAAAATGAAAGATCGTAACAGGCAATAAGATGACACTTGGCGAAGTATCTACGATAATGGCAATATGTCCTTCCATAAGATGAGCAGCCACTACGTCTGGTCTTTCTGTATATTTTACCTGAGGCAATGGATTATACCACTTGGATTCTACTAATAGTTCAACTAAAGTCTTTTCCGCCATTACTAGGGCATCAACTCTAATATTTTCGATTTTTTTCCTAATCTTATCAAGTAACCCATGATCTACTAAATCGTCAATATATCCAATAACTACATCAGTCTTCGACCTAGCGCCTACTTGCTGAATTTCAAAGTACAATTTAGGATCCCGTACACGTCTTCGTATTAAAGCTGTATTAAAGATAACAGTCTCTACAAAGCTGTCTTTTGCTCCTCTTGTGACCTTTTCTGTCTCCGGCTCTTGCGGTCCTCTGACGGGATAAGTTCTAGCGTCTATAATAATTCCTTCCATTTCCCCATCCACAATCAAAGCCAATGCTCCCGAGAGTACCGACAACTGCATCTGTTCTAAATCTGTAAAAGTATCTACCTCTATATAAGCGATGTTTTTATTTAAGAGGTTTTTAATTACATCTTTTTTCAAATCTTCTTTTTTTAGTTGCTGCAAGGTATTGAGGATATAATACATAATATCATCTTTTGCAAATCCATCTATAAAAAAGATACAGGATTTTTTCTCTGCTATATGCAATTCTCTTGCAATAATATCAAAGCTTTTTTCTATTCCAAGAGCATTCTTTATAGAACGCATATTTTCGTTGAAATTAATCTGTAATTTCATAAACCCAACTCCTACCTAACGAATAGAAGTATCATGCCCCTCTTAAAAGGTTTTATGCTAAAACCTTTTAAGTTCTATGTAAAAACACTGTAGTTCTAAGCCCTAGGTTATATAATATACATACAGGTATGATTGCAAAACAAAGTATGGAGTATTCCCTTCCAATCAACCATTTAACTTTCCGCAGAAAAAAGAAAAGACAAAGTTGAATTCTTTGTCTTTACTCTTCTATATTTTTATCTGTATCTAATTTTTTAGGATTTACTTCTGCTTCTTTTACTACCTCTGCTACTGCAGCTTTGGTGATTTCTACTTTTACATTGTCGGGTTTTAATTCAATCACTACTACATTTTCTTTAAAACCTACTACTTTTCCATGGAAACCCCCTACTGTTACTATTCGGTCTCCCTTTTTCAGATTATTTCTCATGTCTTGTATTTTCTTTTGTTGCTTGTTTTGTGGTCTTATAATGAAAAAATAAAAGAATACAAATACGAGAACTAATGGCAGAAAACTACCTAATGTACCTAATTGTTGCCCAGTCATATATTTTCGCTCCTTCTTGTCATATAGTTTTATTATACATGAAACATTTAACAATATCCATATTTCTTGAAAAATTCCTCTTTAAAATCTAAAAGTCGATCTTCTTCAATGGCTAATCGGACGTTTTTCATTAAGTTTAAAGAAAAATATAGATTATGATACGTGAGCAATCTAGCACCTAATATTTCTCCTGCTTTTATGAGATGTCTTAAATACGCTCTTGTGTAATTCTTACATACATAGCAATCACACTCGTGATCGAGAGGCGTAAAGTCCTCCATATATTTAGCATTGCGGATAACTACCCTTCCACCACTAGTCATGGCTGTACCATTTCGGGCAATACGAGTCTGCAATACACAATCAAACATGTCTACACCTCTAAGTACTCCTTCTAACAAAGCATCTGGACTTCCTACGCCCATTAGATACCTTGGTTTGTCTTTTGGAAGAAGTGGCGTTGTGTATTCGAGCATCTCATACATGATCTCCTTTGGCTCCCCTACACTAAGGCCTCCAATAGAATATCCTGGAAAATCGATTTCTAACATTTCTTTTACGCTCTTCTCTCTTAAATCTCTGTACATTCCACCTTGGATAATGCCAAATAGAGCTTGGTTTTCTGTGTTCTTATGAGCGTCTTTACATCTCTTTGCCCATCTTATGGTCCGATCTAGAGAATCTCTTGTATACTCATAAGTAGCCGGATAAGGGGCGCATTCATCAAAGCACATAATGATATCAGATCCTAGGGCGTTTTGTATTTCCATAACTTTTTCTGGGGACAAGAAGTGTTTAGAACCATCTAAATGAGATTGAAAGGTTACCCCTTCTTCTTTTATCTTTCGTAGTTCTCCTAAACTAAATACCTGAAATCCACCACTGTCTGTTAAAATAGGTCTGTCCCAATTCATAAATTTATGCAGGCCCCCTGCCTTTTTAACCAATTCATGACCTGGTCTTAGATATAGGTGATAGGTATTAGATAAGATAATCTGTGCCTCAATTACCTTTAATTCCTCAGGGGTCATAGACTTGACTGTAGCCTGCGTCCCTACAGGCATAAATATTGGCGTCTCAATGATGCCATGTGGCGTGTGCAATCTCCCACGCCTAGCACCAGTTTGCTTGCATTCTTTTATTAATTCGTATTTAATAGCTCCCATAATACCTCCAATTTAGTTCTAAGTTATATGTTCTAAGTAAAAACGCTGAATGCGGAAAGCGAAATGCGGAAGATTTGGGTCAAGTCTCTCGGGTCTAAGATTCGACCATTCGCTCAATAATGACTGAGCCTCCGCCCTTACTTGCCAAAGGCGAGGTTTGTAGCGACTGTAAGGAGCTACAAGCCTGCAACCTACGACTGTCCAACGGACCAACCGTCTAACTTTTCCGCTTTCCGCATTCAGCTTTCCGCTTTTAGGGTTTTAAGATTCTGCTGACCACCTGACCACC
>ENA-UOOM01002342-UOOM01002342.1-fermentation-metagenome-genome-assembly--contig:-NODE-2342-length-15840-cov-2.979854_pt1 | contig 15840 bp, 16 predicted proteins | sample MGYA00245781_ERZ724031 | MGnify/ENA primary metagenome ERZ724031 (study PRJEB28704, sample SAMN03018317) | fermentation metagenome | biome: anthropogenic terrestrial biome; feature: soil; material... | reverse complement strand
GGCATACCGTTTGTGATGCCGCCGAGTATGCCGCCGGAGTCGTTCTTGGTGGTCTTTATTTCTCCTTTATCGTCTATGCAAAAGGGGTCGTTGTTATCGCTGCCGCGCTTTCTTGCGCTTTCAAAACCCGCGCCGAACTCTATCCCCTTAACCGCAGGTATGCCGAATATCGCCCCTGCGAGCCTGTTTTCCACGCCCTCGAACATGGGCGAGCCTATCCCGGCGGGCAGCCCGATGGCGGCGCATTCGACTACCCCGCCGATTGAATCCGCGTCCTTTGCCGCCTCGGCAATCGCCGCCTGCATCGCTGTTGCGCGTTCGTCGTCTATCGCGGGGAATTCCTTGTTCGCAATTTGTGCAAATAGTTCGCCGCCCGGGTAAAGGGGAAAGGGCGCGTCCTTTACTCCGCCGACCTCGAGCAAGTGCGCCCCGACAAATATACCCCTTCGGGCGAGCAGCTGCTTGGCTATTCCTCCGGCGATGCAAAGAGGCGCGGTCAGCCTGCCGGAAAAATGCCCGCCGCCGCGCATATCCGCGCCGCCCCCCCACTTGACGAAAGCCGTGTAATCCGCGTGGGAAGGCCGTGGGACTGTGGAGAGGGCTTCATAATCCTTTGGGCGGGCATCTGCATTTTCGATGATTGCGCAAAGGGGACTGCCGCTGGTCTTCCCGTCCACAAGACCAGCAAGGAACACCGGAACGTCGTCCTCCTTGCGCTTGGTGGCGAGTACGCCACCAGGTTTTCTGCGGTTCATGAACGCGAGCAGCTCGGCTTCGTCTATTTCTTCGCCCGCAGGCAGGTTATCTATAACTACACCTATTGCCTTGCCGTGGGACTGACCGAACACGCTTACCCTTATGTTTTTGCCGAATTCAGACGACATCTACTTTCCCTCCCAGCTTTGCGAAATCCTCATAGAAGCTCGGGTACGACTTCGCCGCCGCTCCCGCATCGGTTATGATTACGGGCGCTTTGCAGTAAGTTCCCGCGATTGCCGCCGCCATGGCTGTTCGGTGGTCGTGGAAGCTGTCCACTGCACCCCCTGCCAGCGCTGTTCCGCGGACTATAAGCGCGTCGGGGAGTTCTGTTGCATTTCCTCCCAGAGCGTTTAGCATGGCAGCGGTGGAATTCAGGCGGTCGCTTTCCTTTAGTCGAAGGCGCGATGCGTTGATAAACCGGGTCTCCCCTTCCGAAAAGGCAGCGACCACGGCGAGCGCGGGCAAAAGGTCGGGGGTTTCGGCTATGTCTATCTCGCACCCGACGAGGCGCAAGCTCTTAACGGCTATTGCACCTTTAGATTCGGTTATATCCGCGCCGAATTTACGAAGGAACTCTAATATGCGCCTGTCACCCTGGGGTGAATCCGCGTTAAGACCGGTAAGTGTTATGTTGCCGCCTATCGCGCCTGCGCAAAGGAAGAACGCTGCATTGGACCAGTCACCGTCGACATCCACCCTAATAGGAGAGCGATAACGCTGATTGCCTTTTATAAAGAAGCCGTTCTTTGTTCGCTCTATATTTACCCCAAAGCACCCCAATGAATTGAGAGTAATATCCACATAGGCGGAGGATTCCAGCCTGGTTGTCAGCGATATTTCGCTGTCCTTAGCTAATAGCGGCAATGCGAGCAGCAGACCCGTGATGTATTGCGAGCTGATATTCCCGGGCAGAACATATTTCCCGCTCAACAGCTTACCGCTTGTTGCAAACGGCAGCTTTTCCTGCGAAAAAGTCACTTCATGTTCCTCCATCGCGCCAATGAGTTGCCCAAGGGGTCTTTCGGGGAGTCTGCCGCTACCGATGAAACCCGCGCTTTCGCACAGCGCTGCTGCTACGGGCAACAGGAACCTTAGCGTAGAGCCGCTTTCCGCGCAGTCCAATAGCGGGGAATCAGCAGGATTCGTTATCGGGGTGATGTGTAAGATTTCGCCGTCTCTTTCAATTTTCGCGCCGAGGGAGCGCAAGCACCCGATGGTGGCGTCGATATCCTCGGAGGTACGGGGCAGGGAAAGCTCGGTTTGTGCATCCGCCAGCGCGGAGCAAATCAGCAGCCTATGGGCGTCCGATTTGGAGGGTATCGCGGTTATCTTTCCGCGAAGGGGCGAAGGCGTGACTTTGACGTTCATTCTTAACCCTCCAATCCAGCTTCGATTATGGGTAGTAGTTCTTCAATCGGTACGGTTTCTAACGTACACTCACCTATTCGCCTCGGCATAACGAGGGTAATGGAGTTGCCTGCGCGCTTTTTGTCGTGCAGCGCGGCATCCGCAAGCGCTATTGCGGAAAAATCCGTGTGGGTAGGCAGCCCGTTTACTTCCAGCACTTTTATAATTCGCCTTGCGCTCTCGGCATCACAACAGCCATACGATGCGGCGGAGCGCGCTATTACGGCCGTTCCAATCGCCACGGCTTGCCCGTGGGGAATGGAATAGCCGCTGCATTTTTCTACCGCATGTCCTACTGTATGCCCCAAGTTGAGCGTCTTTCTAGCGCCGTTTTCGAACTCGTCCTGCTCCACCACCTTGCCTTTGAAGGTGACGCAACGGGCGATTATCTCGGCAATGTTTTCCCGCGCTCTGCCGTTTTCAAGTAGTGTAAAGAGTTCCTCGCCTTCTAGTATTCCGGTCTTGATCGCCTCGGCAACGCCGCAGGCGAACCCCCCTTCGGGCAAGGTGTTCATGCAGTTCGTGTCGCAAATTACCGCAGAAGGCTGCAGGAACAGCCCCGCGAGGTTTTTCCCGGCGCGAAGGTCTATTGCGGTTTTACCGCCGACCGACGAATCGACGGCGGCAAGCAGCGTCGTCGGGATTTGGGCATATTTTATTCCCCTCAAATAACAACCTGCGGCGAATCCCGCCAAATCGCCCACGACTCCGCCGCCCAGGGCGACGACGCAGTCCGTCCTCGTCAGCTGGTTTTCTGCCAGAAATTCGAGCAGGTCTGAAAGAACAGCCATGTTCTTTGACCGCTCGCCCGCGGGAAAAGCAAATGAACTGACGGCAAAACCCGCCCCCGCAAGGCTCTTTTGCACCTCGGCTAGGTAGAGTTTTTCCACTGTGCTGTCCGTCACTACTGCCGCGTGGCAAACTCCAAGTGCAGAGTGCAGTATACCGCCGCATTCGGAAAGCAGACCCTTGCCTATGGTAACGTCGTAGCTCTTGCTGGCGTTTATTCGAACGGTTCGCACATCCAAATCAGTTTCCCCCCGCCTCTGCTTTTTTCTCACGACCCTCGCGCAAGAGCGCGCGAATCTTTGACTCGTCCCCTTCTTTCAGCGCGATAAGGTACTCGTTCAGATTACCGATAAATAGCTCGAGCTGCTCGATGAGGTTATCCGAATTGTCCATAAAGAGTTCGGTCCACATATTTTCGTCTAGTCTCGCGACCCTGGTCATATCCCTATAACTCCCCGCGGAATACCCGCGCCGTTGCTTCGCTTCCGGCGATTTGATGTACGCGCTGGAAGCAATGTGTGCCAACTGGGAGGTGAAAGCGATTATCCTGTCGTGCTCGCTCGGGGTGGAAAAAGTGAGTCCCGCGAAGCCTATATCCAAAAAGAAGTGCTTGATGGTTTCGAGCATCGAAATGTCTGTGCACTCGTTTGGGGTGAGTATCATGTACGCTCCCACAAAGAGGTCGTCCGTCGAGTTGACGAAGCCGCTGCGCTCCTTCCCGGCCATCGGGTGGCCGCCTATGTACGAAAAGCCATACTCGTCGGCGATGGGCGCAATTCTGTCACACACCGCGCGTTTGACTCCGCAAAGGTCGATGACTATCGCTTTTTTGGATATTGCCGATGCGTTTTCTTCCACCCAATTTACGGCGGCGTTTGGTCTTATCGCGAGGAGGATTATGTCGCACCCGCCTATGGATTCATCCGTAAGCGGGGCGTCTATCGCGCCGCTCATTCTGGCAAAGGTCATGGTTTCGGCGTCTGTGTCTATGCCGAAGACGGTGTGCAGCGTGCGGTTTTTGACGCTCTTCGCCATGGAGCCGCCGATAAGCCCAAGGCCGACAATTCCGACGTTCATATTCAGTCCTCCGCGTCCTTAAGGAAATCATGTAGAGCAAACATTTTTTTTGCAAGCTTATCGAAAGCTTCGGGCTTTAGGGACTGGGGACCGTCGCAAAGGGCGCAGGCAGGGTCGTTGTGCACCTCGATGAGCAGACCATCTGCACCGGCGGCGATTGCCGCCAAAGCCATGGGCGGCACAAGCCCAGATTTGCCCGTCGCGTGGCTCGGGTCGACGATTACCGGCAGATGCGAAAGCTGGTGAAGAATCGGAACGGAGGCGAGGTCGAGTATATTCCTTGTGTACGTTTCGAAGGTGCGGATGCCGCGCTCGCAGAGTATCACGTTTTCGTTCCCCTCGGACATAACGTATTCTGCACTCATCAGCAGTTCTTCATAAGTTGAGGAAAGCCCCCTCTTTATCATGACCGGTTTTTTCTGGCTGCCAAGTTCCTTGAGCAGGTTGAAATTCTGCATGTTTCGTGCCCCAACCTGGATGACGTCCACATCGTCGAAAAGCGGCAGCTGAGAAACATCCATCACCTCGGAGACTATGGGCAGCCCCGTCTCCTTCTTAGCGAGGGAAAGCAGCTTTAAACCATCTGCCCCAAGTCCTTGGAAGGAGTAGGGCGAAGTCCTAGGCTTGAATGCACCGCCGCGCAGCAAAGTCGCGCCGCTCGCCTTGACCGCCTTCGCCACCGTGACGACCTGCTCTTCCGTTTCGACGGAGCAAGGTCCCGCCATGACAGTGAGCTCTCCGCCACCTATACGGGTGTTGCCGACTTCGATTACGGTGTCGTTCGGGTGGAATTTGCGGTTGGCGTTTTTGTACGGTTCCTGAATGCGCCTGACGCCCTCTACGATGTCCAAAGCAGAAATCAGGTCGATGTCCAGCTGGGATGTGTCCCCCACAAGACCGAGTATCGTGTGAGTCAGACCGACGCTGGTGTGAATCTGTATTCCCTTGCTCTGTAGCCAGTCTATTAGGTTTTCAAGCTGAGCCCTGTTGGGATTTTGCTTAAGAATGACTATCATGATTTATGCCCTCCGTTTAGTACAAAAAAACCGCAGCCGGTTTGGCCGCGGTTCTGATGCAAAATTGCCTAATCAGATTCTTATACACGCGCTGTTAGCCAAACCGAAAATAGCCTTACCAAAATAAAAGTAGGTAAAGCTAAAGTAACGGTAATCGGATGCGCGTTTGAAGCTTGCCATAAAAGGCTCCTTCTGATTCTGTGATGCAAAGACCATAACACGGGACGCTATAAAAAGCAAGTGCCAATTTGATGCTTTAGTACATTTGTGTGAAGCACCGTTTCGACAAAGTGTTATCTTAATCGCACTGTTAATATCGCATTGTTAAGGGCGGTGAACGCACAAAACCGGCGGTTTAACCTCCCAAGATATCTTCCCCGGGACCGTACTCCAAAGCAATGTCAAAAGCCGTATCTCCTGCGACCATGACCGTTTCACCATGCACTATACTATGCACTATATCGAATGCCGGGTTAAAGCTCTCTTTCATTCAAATATACATTCGGCTTCATTTCCTAGTCCATGTGTCTGTTGAGCATTTCGTTCTGCTTCCCTGAATTGGCGTAATCCAGTACATCATCGGGATATCCCGGAAGTCGCTTCCACACGCCTTCGATAACCGCGTTCATGCCTTCCGCATTGTACAGGTGGATGGTCACTCTCAGCTGCGTCGCAGTCATAGTCGGGTCGGGGTCGACATGTATGACATAGTTGAGCTCGGCGTTTGAAGCCGATGTTCCGGGACCCGAATAATCGACCTTTTCGCCCTGCGCACCCCGGGCATGAGCTTCGAGGTAAACCGATTTGCCCAAGGCGACAAAGCTGCCTTCATCTGCGAGAGCTGCCTGCACAGGCGAAACAGATTCTCCCGACCCGCCGGGAATATTGTAGTCCTTGAACGGGTCGCGCTCGAAGCCGTCCAGCAGGTTCATGGTCAAATTGTCGCTTATGGCTTCGCCACCCGCGTCAAACTGCAGGGATATGGGGGCATCGCCGATCATATCGGTTATGAACTCTGAAGCGTCAATCGTAGCGTTCATCCAGAATGAGCCGGTATACATACCCGACGCTGTGCGGTTGTCGTTCGAGTCGACTTTGTCGAGGTACATCTCGCACTCGTAATTGACGTAGTAACCGGGCGCAAGCTCCTGCTGCCAGGTGCCTGATGCTTCGATGACGTAAATGCTCGGGTCGTAGGGGGAAGTTCTATCTGATTCTTCAGTCGGTTGTTCCGGCGGTTTCTGCTCGCCGCCCGCCTCCCCACTCTGGTCGCTGCCCCCGGGGAGAATAACCGGCGATTCGGGTGGTTGTGACTGCGAAGGCGACGGGGCAGCAGCAACAGAATTGCCATTGTTGCACGCGAAGAGCAACAGCGACAGCGCAATCAGCACAGCGATAACAAGAGTATTTTTCATAACTAACAGCTCCTTTGAAACGCTTATTTGGAACAGGTTGTAAGGTGAATAGCGAAATGATTCGGCAATCGGCCTTTGGGCTTCGATTCGTCGGTTATTGGTTATTCTTATCCCTATTTCCTTGAGACTCGCGATTTCATGATTTGAGTTGTTAAGTTGTTGCTTGATATAAGTTGCTGTTATATTTGATGTTATTATACTTTCACTATATATGTGTGCGCAATATGTATGCGCAATATTTTTGCCGGGAGCGAGAATCCTGCATTATATTGTCTTGAAGTTGTTAAATCCATTTATCTATCCTGCGGCTGTGCGAGTTTTGCTTCTTCGGCGCGTTTGCCGGATGCCCGCCCAAGTTTGTGTATATATTATTCCCTGCGTATTATCGGGAAACGAATGCTTTGATTATCATCAGCGCTATTCCGATGATTAGCACGACAATCCACCCTTTTCCGCCTCCGCTTTTATTTCCGCCGCCGTTGCTTCCACCGCTCGTCCGTTTATAGGCGTAATACTTGTTTACATTTTCCTGTGCCGAAGATTTGGGGTCGAATCCTCCGCCCGAGTTGATAGCATACATGATTTTTCCCTCTTTTCTCACGCAATGTACTATAGTATAATAAATAATAACAAAATAAAATGCTCTCAACGCTCTCTAAGAGTATCTTACAATGTCTATCGCACAAATTAAAGGACAACCGCATGATTTGGTTAATTAATTCCTTTTGAAACTGTTCGAATGATTATATTGCGTTGCCTTGACAAGAGAGTATCACTAAAGTATAATTAAAAAATATAACTTGGATAAAAGTAGTGCGTTGTACATGCAAGGGGTTGAGTTTAATGACCGAATGGTTGCTTAGTCATTTCGTAAAAGATTATAAAAACACGCAGGACGCAAAAGTGCGCACTGCTGCAGGAGGGCTCGCGGGGCGAGTGGGCATCTTTTGCAACCTCTTGTTGGTCGTTGGAAAGCTGTTCGCAGGATTTCTTACGGGCAGCGTCGCCATTATGGCAGACGGCTTAAATAACCTATCTGATGCCGCAAGCTCCATTATCACCCTAATCGGTTTTAAGTTTGCTTCGAAGGAAGCAGACAAAGAGCACCCCTTTGGGCATGCACGCATCGAATATCTGGCGGGACTCACTGTGGCGGTGCTCGTTCTGGTAATGGGCATCGAGTTGGGCAAGAGCAGCATAGATAAAATCATCAACCCTACCCCCGTTTCTTTCGGATGGGTGAGCTTGCTTATATTGTTCGCGTCTATACTGGTTAAGGCGTGGATGGCGGCATTCAACCGCAACGTCGGTCAGCGGATAAATTCATCTTCGCTGAGGGCCGCCAGCGTCGACAGCCGGAACGACGTCATAACGACGGCGGCAGTGTTGCTTGGTGCGCTTATAACACATTTTTCGGGTGTTAACCTCGATGGATGGATTGGGCTTGGCGTGGCTGTATTTATATTTTATAGCGGTATAAATCTCATCAAAGAAACCTTGAATCCCTTGCTAGGCGAAGCGCCCGACCCCGAGTTCGTGCAGTACGCCGTTGAAAAAATCGAAGGTAATGAAGGGATACTGGGCACGCACGACCTTATTGTGCACGACTATGGTCCAGGTCACCGTTTTGTGAGCGCTCACGTGGAAATGTCCAGCGAGCTTGACCCTGTAGTCGCGCACGACATAATTGACCGCATCGAGAGGGACTTTCTTGACGAGGACAATGTTCATCTGATCATCCACTACGACCCTATCTTGACGGGCGAACAGATGGACGATGCACGCAACTGGATGGAGCAGCAGGTAAAAACCATCGATGACCGCCTGAGCATCCACGACCTTCGCGTCGAGAGCAGTCCAAACTATACCAATTATGTGTTCGATGTACTGGTGCCGCCCGAGTGTGATATGACCGAAAAGAAGTTGCGCCAGCATCTCGATGAATTGGCAAAAACGATGGACCATCCAACCGGCATGATTGCAACGATAGACCACTCCGTCGCGGCAACCCCGAGGTAACCTTCCCGCCATCACCGAATATGCGCGTTTGCCTTTTATCTACCAGGCAAAACCCGCGCAAGTGCGCATCCTGTCATAAACAGATTTTGCCTTTTATTGCCGCCGTCCCCACCCTGAAATCAACATTTTGACAGGGATGAGGACGGCTTTTTTATCTTCGTTTTCTGCTCGGTCTGGAACATTTTAGAGCATAAAATTGACCTAGCGTGGCAAGGCTAATTGCATTGACGTTTTCGGAGGTGCAATATGCAGCCAAACAAGGTTGAGATCTGTGGCGTGGATACTTCCACCCTTCCACTATTGAAACGAGAGCAGATGGAAGCATTGATGACGCGCGTCAAAGCAGGGGACAAGGAGGCTCGGGAGGAATTTGTTTTCGGAAATTTGCGGCTTGTGCTATCGGTAATACAGAGATTTCAAAACCGCGGCGAGCAACTGGACGATATATTCCAAGTCGGCTGCATCGGTCTACTCAAAGCAGTCGACAATTTTGACCCTGAAAATTACAACGTTCGTTTTTCGACTTATGCGGTTCCGATGATTATGGGGGAAATCCGCAGGTTTTTGAGGGACAACAACTCCGTTAGGGTAAGCCGTTCCCTTAGGGATACGGCATATAAAGCCCTTCAGGCGAGAACAAAACTCATGAACACCCAAATGAAGGAGCCTACCATGGCCGAGATAGCCAAAGAGCTTGGCATGGAGGAGGACGACGTTTCCTATGCTCTGGACGCGATACAGGATCCCATATCGCTGTTTGAGCCTATATTCCACGATGGCAGCGACGCGGTGTACGTCATGGATCAGGTCAAGGACACTACCGAATCGGAAGAAAAGTGGCTTTCGGGCATAGCGATTTCCGAAGGGCTGAACAAGCTTACCGAGAGGGAGCAGCGCATATTGCGAATGCGTTTTTTGGATGGACGCACCCAAATGGAGGTAGCTAACGAAATAGGTATTTCGCACAGCGAAATGCAACTCACATTCCCCCGAGGCAGGAGCGGCGCAAATTTGAAGTGTTCGGCGGTGCTTCACGCCGTGCTTTAAGCTCCTTATAATTATACCTAATAATCTCAAGCAATAACCGCGAGAAAGTCCGCGGTTATACTTAGTTATATCAATACGTTGACTTTGACGCTTTCAAAATGCTACAATTGACAAATCGCGCAACTGATGCGAATAAAAAAACAAGGAGGTCTTCTTATGGAACGCAGCTTCTCAATGGAAATCCTCGACATTTTGGCTCAGGATGCCCGTACGCCTGCGGCAATAATAGCACAGATGCTCAATTCGAGCGAGGAGACCGTCAAAGCAGAAATCAAGCGCATGGAAGATGAGAAAATACTCCTGCGTTACAGCACTGTTATCGATGAAGAAAAAACCGAGTCTGAATCCACCATCCACGCACTTATAGAAGTTAAGGTCACGCCCCAATACCGCCAGGGATACGAAGCTATAGCGGAACAGATTTCCCGCTACCCAGAAGTTCGGGCGTGCTACCTCATGAGCGGCAGCTATGACTTCATGGTACTTGTAGACGGCCCCAACCTTCGCAGGGTATCGCAGTTTGTAACCGAAAAATTATCCGTCCTTAATGGTGTAATCAGCACAGGCACCCACTTTGTTCTGCGCAAATACAAAGATAATCATGTCGTCATGCCCAGCAGCAGGGACGATCACAGGCAGGTGGTCACACCGTGAATTACGACCGCATTTTAAATCCGACTGTAGTCGGCATTCCGCCATCGGGAATCCGCCGTTTCTTCGACATTGCTGCCGAGATGAAGGACTGCATAAGCCTAGGCGTGGGCGAGCCTGATTTCGTGACGCCCTGGAATATCCGCGAGTCGGGCATAAAATCCCTTAAGGACGGCATCACCTGCTACTCCTCCAACTCGGGGTTGCTTGAACTGCGAGAGCTTGTGTGCAGGTATTACAGCGAACGCTTCGGCGTCTATTACACTCCCAGCCAATCCGTCATGACAGTGGGCGCCAGCGAGGGCATCGACCTAGCCATGCGCGCTATAGTGACACCGGGCGACGAGGTTCTGATACCCGAGCCTTCTTACGTTTCCTATATGCCCTGCGTGCGGCTTTCCGGCGGCGTAGCAGTGCCTCTGCGCGCCACCGCGGACAACAGCTTCAAGCTGACGGCGGAAGTAGTCAAAGCCGCCATAACTGAGCGCACAAAGGCGCTGATTCTCCCCTTCCCCAACAACCCCACAGGCGGCATAATGACGAGGGAAGAACTTGTCGAAATGTCCAAGGCACTCGAGGGGACGGATATAATCGTCGTTTCGGACGAGATTTACGCGGAGCTGACATACAAGGGAGTACACTGCGCCTTCGCTTCTATTCCGGATATGTACGAGCGCACTATTACCATTAACGGTTTTTCTAAGGCATTTGCTATGACCGGCTGGCGCTTGGGATACGTTTTGGCTCCAGAGCCGCTACTGCAGCAGATGCTCAAGATTCATCAATTCACCATGCTCTGCGCCCCTATAACCAGTCAAATGGCTGCTATCGAAGCGCTGAAGCACGGATTCGACTCCGATTTTTCAGACGTGCGCGCCATGCGCAGGGAGTACAATCGCCGCAGGAACTTTGTAGTTCACCAGTTCAACGAGATGGGATTAGAATGCTTCGACCCATTAGGCGCGTTTTACGCCTTCCCCAGAATCTCAAAGACCGGTTTGGACTCCGAAACATTCTGCACCCGATTGCTCATGGAAAAGAAGGTGGCAGTGGTTCCCGGCACCGCTTTTGGCGCATCGGGAGAGGGCTTTGTCCGCGCGACGTACGCCACATCGATGGACAACCTTATCGAGGCCTGCAAACGCATAAAGGAATTTGTCGATTCCGTCGTTTGATTTGTTTCTCGGGTATAATGCATAACATTAAGCCCTGCGGACGAACCGCAGGGCTTTTTTAGGTAATCGCAGAATAGCCTTTGCTCAAATAATAACTGTACAAAAAAACGGGCGATGCTGCCCGTTTTTTGCTTAATCTGAAACGAGGGTTACTTACGCAGTCCCAGCTCCGCCATGAGGGCGCGATAACGCTCGATGTCTTTATCCTTGAGGTAGCTCTGAAGTCCGCGGCGTTGGCCGACCATCTTGAGAAGGCCGCGGCGGGAGTGGTGATCCTTTTTGTGTTCTTTAAGGTGCTCGTTGAGGTGATTGATGCGGTAGGTTAGAAGGGCAATCTGCACTTCGGGAGAGCCTGTGTCACCTTCGTGGGTTGCGTACTTGGCGATGATTTCGGATTTTTCCATGACAAAATTCCTCCTTGATGAATGTATCTCCGCATGCTGCGTACGGCGTCGGAGCGTCGCCAAACGAAGCGATGGGATAGTAGCGTCGGCTACTTGCCGACTAGGGTTATCATATCACATGAAAAACGGGATGTAAACGGTAGACAACCTATTTTGCACTGTATGCCGCGAGGGTTTTTTTGGCAAAAGTCAGGTCTTTGCCAATTTGCTCCGCAAGCGCCTCTTTGCTTTGGAAACGACGCTCTGCGCGTATAAAGTCGATGAGCTTGACAGTAAGCTTTTTCCCGTACAGTTCTTCCCCTGAATGGTCGATGAGGTGGGATTCGATCGTTATCACCGGGGTTTCGCTTTCGTCCACCGTAGGGCGAACGCCAATGTTTATGACGGCGTCCCTAGTGATTCCGTCGTATTCGGTTACAGCGGAGTATACTCCAAAGGGCGGCAGTATTTTTCCTGCGGGAATTATGTTGGCCGTCGGATACCCAAGCGTATGCCCTATGTGTTTCCTCGGCTGGACGATGCCTGTGTAAAAAAACGGTGCAGTGAGCATCTCGTTCGCGCAGGATATATCCCCGCGGAGTATGGACTGCCTTATCCTAGTGCTGGAAACCGGTTTCCCGCGGAATATTACCGGTTCGAGTATGCTGACTCGAAAACCCCTGCGCTCGCCTTCTTTGATTAGAAATTCAGCGTTGCCCGCTCTGTCCTTGCCAAATCGGTAGTTGAAGCCCGCCACAATGCCCAGCAAATCGTATTTTTCGGTCAGTAGCTCGAGGTAATTTTCGGGCGAAGTATGGGCGATTTCTATGGTGAAAGGCTCCATGTCCACTGTGAGCCCGAGGGATTCAATCAATTCTTTTTTTTCCTCCGGCAAAGTCAAAACCGGAGGTGATTTCTTGAAAACGGTTTGAGGGTTGTTGGAAAATGTTTGTGCCACCGGAATGGCGCCTAACTCTTCTGCCATCCTCTTTGCTTCAAAAAGCAGCTTTCTGTGACCCATGTGAACTCCGTCGAACATCCCCAGTGCCACTACAGCGCTTGTCTTTCGCATCTGCTCGCATTCCTCCGTCAATCTTTGTAAAGCATTGTTCTAATGCGCAGCGTACTTTCGTCGTATTCCCCTATTCCAAAAAACCTTCCGGCGCAGTAAACGCGAAGGGAAACGCCCGTTTGCGGTTTGTTTTGCACCATGCTGCAGGGCGCGGGATTGCCGTTTTTCAGCTTGTCGAACCATGCATCCGCTATTTGTGCCTCTGGAAGAAAACCCACGGCTTCATCCATGGAAGTGAGCAGCATTTGTGCCTCTTCTGATTCGGAACACTCGGTCAATTCTTGTAGGGTGACCGCCTTTTCTATCCCGAAGCTGCCCGAGCGAGTCCTGAGCAGAAATGACATGTATGCCGGAACCTTGAGGGCTTTCCCGATATCCTCGCACAGGGTGCGGATATACGTCCCTCTGGAACAGCCTATATCGATAAGAAAGCTCTGCGGCCCTGTTTGGTCGACCAGTTCCAAAGAGCTGATGGCGACCTCCCTCTCCTTGCCGGACAAGTCTGCTGCTACGCCCTTTCGAGCGAGCTCGTAAAGCTTTTTCCCGTCTTGCTTGATTGCGGAATACATCGGGGGAAGTTGCATCTGCTTGCCGCGAAATTGAGGCAATACGCCTTTTAGTTCCTCTTTGGTGATGTTCGTTGGGGACACGCGCATTATTTTGCCGTAAGCATCCAGAGTGTCCGTCGAAATGCCAAAGGTGATTTCTGCCCGATACTCCTTTTCCTTTTCGGTGAGATAATCGAACAGCCTCGTCGCTTTTCCTACGCATATAGGCAGCACGCCCGCCGCCCCCGGATCAAGCGTGCCCGCATGCCCCACTCTTTTTTCATGAAGCAGCCGCCTGACATCGACTACCGCATTGCTGCTCGTCATACCCGGCGGCTTAAGCAGGTTCAACACTCCGTCCAACTAGTTATCCTCTGACGCTTCCTGCAATAGAGCGTCCTTAATCGCAGCAATTGCCTCATTGAGCGTTCCATTTACCTTTGCACCCGCAGCATGCTTATGCCCGCCGCCTGCGAACCTCTGCGCGACTTTTGAAACGTCCAAATACTTCTGGGAGCGCAAGCTCACCTTGAAAACCCCCGGCTCCACTTCCCGCAAAAAGGCGGAAGCCTCGACGGTGTCTATATCCCTGAGGAAATCTGCCGCGCCTTCGCAGTCCGCGTCGCTCGCCCCTATACGCTGCATATCGCTCAATTCGACGCCCGAAACCGCGATGGTGTCATTTCCGAAGAGCTGCATTCGCTTGGCGCATAGACCGATGACTTTTGCCCGCGCCGCAGTGCGTTCCCGAAAAAGGCTATGTGCAACCTCGCTAAGGTCGAACCCCGTTTCCAGCAGTTCGGCGGCAAGGCGGAACGCCTGAGGAGTCGTATTGCTGTAGTTAAAATTGCCAGTGTCAGTGGAGAGTGCAATGTATGCGGCCAGCCCCATGTTTTTATCCGCTTGCACGCCAAGGGCGCGAATCAGCTCCCAAACAAGGCAAATGGTCGCCGGCGCGGTGGGGTCGACGCAGTTCAGGTCACCAAAGCCGGAATTGGTAGTGTGGTGATCTATGTTAATCCTTTTTTTGCCGGCAATAAACAGAGGATATAGCTTGCCCATTCGCATAACGTCCCCGCAGTCCACCGAGACGGCAGTATAGGGCTCGTCCACCGAAGGTTCCGACTCGAAGCGCTCCTTTAAGGGCAACATGCGGAGCATATAGGGCACCTTGCCTTCACAGGTAATGCGCACTTTTTTGCCTAGCTTCTCCAGCGCCATCGCCAGCGCGGATGCGGAACCGAGCGTGTCCCCATCGGGGGAAATATGGGATATGACGACTATACTGCCGCTCTCTGTGAGCGCGTTTGCGATGCTCTGTATGCTGTCATTCATGGTCGTCGCCGTCTTCGCCGCCATCCCTGCTTACCCCCAAATCCGCCAGCACTTTTGAAATATGGACGCTGTATTCGATGGAATCGTCCATCACGAAGCTCAGATTGGGTATCCTGCGCATGCGAATGCGACCGTTAAGCTCCCTTGCCAGGGCACCAGCGGCGGAGTTAAGCACATCCACGGAAGCGGCTCTTTTGGTTTCGTCTTCGTCAAACAAGGAGACGTAAACCTTCGCGTACTTCTGGTCCTTGGTTATCTCTACTTTTGCAACGGAGCAGAGAGTACTCATTCTGGGGTCCTTTATGGTGTACCTGATAGCATCGCTTAGGGCGCGCTTGAATTCCGCATTGAGTCTTTCGGTGTGTATGGACATCGTTTACCTTTCAGGGCTATTTATCGTTCGATTTCCTCCATGATAAAGGCTTCGAACTGGTCGCCCTCCTTTATATCGTTGAAATTTACAAGTCCTATGCCGCACTCATAACCTGTGGCGACTTCCTTTACGTCGTCCTTGAAGCGGCGCAGGGAGGAAATCTTGTCCTCGGCGATGACGATGCCGTCGCGCACGACGCGTACCTGGGCAGAGCGCGTGACTTTGCCTTCCTGGACGTAGCAACCCGCAATGGCGCCCACTCCGCTGACCTTGAATACGGTTCTGACCTCGCAGCGACCCAGCACGACTTCTTTGTATCGCGGGGCAAGCATACCCTTCATGGCCTTCTCAACGTCTTCTATGGCGTTGTAAATCACGCGGTAAAGGCGTATGTCGACCTTATCCCGCTCGGCGTATTCCCTCGCATTGACGTCTGGTCGTACGTTGAAGCCGACTATGATGGCATTGCTTGCCGCCGCCAGCATGACGTCTGTTTCGGTGATGGCGCCTACGCCGCCGTGTATGCAGCGAACGCGTACTTCGTCGTTTGAAAGCTTCTCGAGGGACTGGGTCACAGCCTCGACAGAACCCTGAACGTCCGCCTTGACGATGATGTTCAAGTTCTTGATTGCACCCTGGGCAATCTGGTTGAACAAATCGTCCAGAGAGACGCGGGCGCTGGTTTGAATCTGCTGGGCTTTGATCTTGTCCTTGCGCTCCTCGGCGACGCTCCTGGAGAGCAAGGACAAGAAAAAAGCCCAGCAGATTCAAACC
>ENA-UOOM01002341-UOOM01002341.1-fermentation-metagenome-genome-assembly--contig:-NODE-2341-length-15843-cov-3.781860_pt1 | contig 15843 bp, 12 predicted proteins | sample MGYA00245781_ERZ724031 | MGnify/ENA primary metagenome ERZ724031 (study PRJEB28704, sample SAMN03018317) | fermentation metagenome | biome: anthropogenic terrestrial biome; feature: soil; material... | reverse complement strand
TGAGGGCAGAGAGGGCTTAAACGCCGAGAAGTTCGAAATGGCAAAGATAACAAACCGCCATATGATAAAAGGTACGCTTGAGGAGGTTCTTGTCGGCGCAGACGTGTTCATCGGTGTTTCCGCACCCGGATGCGTAACTCCCGATATGGTCAAAAAAATGGCAAAAGACCCGATTCTGTTCCCGATGGCAAACCCGGTACCGGAGATTATGCCCGACCTTGCAAAGGCAGCAGGTACTGCTGTTATCGGAACGGGAAGAAGCGACTTCCCCAACCAGATAAACAACGTTCTCGCGTTCCCCGGTATTTTCAGAGGTGCACTTGACGTCAGGGCGAGCGAGATAAACGACGAGATGAAGATCGCCGCCGCTTACGCTATCGCTTCATTTGTTTCAGAGGACAAACTAAACACCGAATATATCATTCCCAGCGCACTTGACAAGAATGTCGCCTCCGCTGTTGCAAGAGCTGTTTCGGAAGCCGCTATCAAAACAGGTGTGGCAAGAATCACAAAGTAATAAAAAAGTTTATTTATCAGACGGGGTTGTTTTTACAGCCTCGTTTTTTTTCGTTTATAATTTTTCCGAACATTGAAATTTCTGTTACTATGTGATATACTGATGATGATAATATTTAGACAGGGGATGTTTATAATGAGTAAAAAACATATTTTCGCTTTTTTAAGCTGCTTTATTTTTTTTATCGGCGGATGTAAAAATACCGTCGTGAACGATAACTCTGATTGCGTTATTAGCGATACTGAACCATCCGAATACTCCGGCATCCCCCTTATTTCCTCGGTTGACGATGGCTTTGATTGCTCGGAAATAAAAATCGGAAGCTCTCCATATGCGCTGACCGGAATATTGTGCTTACCTAAGGGAGTTGAAAACCCTCCTGTTGTAATTATGATTCAAGGTTCCGGGCAAAGTGATTACAACGAAACCATTTATAAAAATACGCCGTTCAAGGATATTGCGGAAGGCCTTGCCAAACAAGGAGTTGCCAGTATTCGATATAACAAGCGTTATTATCAATACCCCGAAACCGCTCCGAAAAACATCACGATAGAAGACGAGGTTCTTAACGATGTGTATCAAGCAATAGATTTTGCGCAGCAAAACAAAGCGACAGAAAACAGCAAGATATTTATTCTCGGACACAGTCTCGGAGGAAAACTCGTGCCCTATATCTCACATACAATAAGTGAGGTTTCCGGCATTATTTCAATGGCCGGCACACCAAGAAACCTTGAGGATTTAATATTGGATCAAAACATAGCGGCAATCAACGCATTGACCGACAAAACAGATATTCAAAAAAAAGCAATGAAAGACGAAGTAGAAAAATATATTAAGATGGTTAAGGATATTAAAGAGGGCGACCCATCATTATTTTTATTCAATGTTCCCTCAAGTTATTGGTTAAGCCTTAGAAAAATTAATGATATTACAATTTATGAAAAACTTGATAAACCTATGTTAATTTTACAGGGTGATGCTGATTTCCAAGTATATACCGAAATCGATTATAAAGCATATCAGGATATTTTTGCAGGGAAAAGTAATGTCAGTTTTATATTATACAATAATCTTAATCACCTATTTATGCAATCTGCTGGGAAAACAGATTTAACGGAATATGAGAAAAAAGGCACAGTTGACGAACAGGTTATAGCAGATATTGCGGAATGGATTTTACAGATAGAAAGAGGATAACAGTGATCGATATTGATGAATTTATATCAGAAAACCTAAACAGTGTTATGCAGCTGATAAAACAGCTTGCCGTTATCCCCTCCCCGACGGGTATGGAAAGGGAAAAAGCATTGTTTTGCAAGAACTTTTTACAGTCGAACGGTGTGACGGATGTATTAATCGACGAGGCGGATAATGTAATCTGTAAAATAAACTGCGAAAACGGCAGGCAGAATATTGTTTTTATGGCGCATACCGATACTGTTTTTCCGATAACTCAGGAGCTGACTCTGATTGAGGAGTCGGATATTTTGCGCTGCCCCGGTATCGGAGACAATACTGCAAATCTTGCCATTATGCTCTGGTGTGTTTTATATCTGCATAAATGCGAAATAAACAGCGATTACGGCTTTATATTTGCGGCAACCTCAGGCGAGGAGGGCTGCGGCAATCTGAAAGGCAGCCGGAAGCTCTTTGAGGATTACGGAAAAACGGTCAGGGAGGCTATCGCATTCGATCTGTACCTTGATTCCCTGATTTACGAAGCTGTCGGTTCGGAAAGATACCGCATTACATCGAGAACCGACGGCGGACACGCTTATTCCGATTTCGGAAAGCCGAATGCGATTGAGAGGATTTCCCGCATTGTGAGCGAATTGTACGACCTGTCGCTCCCTAAAGCATCGGGTTTTCATACCACACAGAACGTCGGCATGATTACCGGCGGAACAAGTATAAACACGTTAGCGTCGGAAGCGTCGATACTTTACGAATACCGTTCAAACAACCATGTTTTTTTAGAGATTATGCGTGAAAATCTGAACGCAATTATAGAAAGGTATCGATTATTTGGTGATGTCAGTGCCGAACTCATCGGCGTTCGTCCCGTAGGTATTAACTGTAACAAGAAAAAACAGAATGCACTTTTGGAGCGCTTACTGAACGCATACGTGAATGTATTACCTCTTCCAAAGCTCAAAAGCGGCTCTACCGACATTAATATTCCGCTCTCAATGGGGATACCCGCCGTCTGCTGCGGCTTGGTTTTGGGCGGCGGCGAGCACACGACACAGGAATATATTATTAAGAGCAGTGTCCAAAAGGGTATGAAAACCGCTTTGAATATAATAAAATCTTATTCATCACAATAAGCAGCAATTCCTACTGCTAAGTAAGGCCTTTTTTCTTTTTTTATTTACTCCAAAGCTGTAATTCAAAGAAGTATTATTAAATTAAAACAATACTTATGTTGTAAAAATCACTAATATCGTTTTTTCTATCTGATTAGGTTAGCAACTGTATTTTTGCTATATGGATTCGCCTGTAAAAAGCAAGTATAATGTGTTTAAAATGCAGCTGCATAATATTTTAGGAGGTAGAATATGTATACAATCGGTGAAAAAATAACTGAGTTGCGAAAATCTAAAGGTATGACACAGGAAGAATTAGCTAATTTAATAGGCGTTTCCGCACAATCGGTTTCTAAATGGGAAAACAACGTTACAATGCCTGATATTATGCTGTTACCAGTTATAGCTGATATTTTTGGTATAAGTGTTGATATGCTGTACGGACGTGATGGGTTAGAGGAGAGAGTACAGTTTACTGATGTATATGACATGATAAAGGATCAATTTCTAACAACGATTTTAAAAGCTTTTCATGATGAATACGATAAAGTGTCTTTCGGCGATCGTTTGGAAGAATGTAAAACGAATTTATCTAAAATGCCGTCCTCCCAGATCGGTATTATTAGCGGCAGAAACGGTGCTGTTTATTACTCAGAGCCAACGGGAGGTATTTTTATACCCCACAATTGCATCGAAAGCAAGCTCTTAGAAGACGAAAGCATTGAAAAAATACTGGAGTGTCTGCAAAATAAGAGTTACCGTACAATATTACAATATATATCAGAGAACAAGAATTCGTCGTTTACATCATCCACTATCGCCATTAAATACTCGCTTGACGAGAATGGTGTATGCGATATTTTGGACGAGCTTGTAACACAAAATTTTCTTGTTCGTGAAAACATCGATACGGGAGACGCAAAAATCAACATTTATCGAACGGTTACAGAACTAAAATCCCGATTTATTCTTCTTTTTGCCGCAATGACCTATTTAAAACGCTTTTTTGAATTCAAACCGAATTATTATTCCTGGTGTGGCTGATTTTAGGCGGTGGCGAGCACACGACACAGGAATATATTATTAAGAGCAGTATCCAAAAGGGAATAAAAACCGCATTGGAAAAACAGAGCGATACCATTTCGTTTGTTAAAGCATTCGCGAATGATACCACGCTTGAAGATAATATTGCGGATGTTGTTGTTTGTTCGCAGTCCTTCCATTGGATGGAGCCTGCTGAAACTCTTGCTGAAATTAACAGAATCCTGAAAAAAGGTGGGATTTTTGCTGCAATTGACTGCGATTGGCCACCTGTATGCAACCGGCAAGCCGAGGAAGCGTATAATCAGTTATCGGAAAAAGTCACCGAATTGTCTGTCGTTTGTAAGGAAAACGATTCTTACCACTGGGACAAAGATAAGCACCTCTATAATATCCGAAAAAGCGGTTATTTTAGTTATTGCCGTGAGATTGTTTTTTGCAACCGCGAAAAGTGCAGCTCAAAAAGGTTTATAGAATTAGCAAAAAGTCAGGGCGGTCTGCAGGCTATATTAAAAATAGCACCCGAAAAAATAGAACCATATATAAAAAAGTTCGAGGATATAATATCAAATGTATTAAAAGATACTTTTTGGCTTGATTTTTGTTATAGAATGAGAATTGGGATAAAATGATCTCAAAAATAAAATTTATTAGAGCTCGTAGAAAAATTTGCGCAAAAGTGAATAAGCATCTTCCTTTTAAACAAAAATCTGTATAAGGGATAAAAGTTTGATATGGTTTTTTGTTCCGAGAGAAATCAATTTACTAAATTTTACGCAGTGCCAAAAATTTTGCATAGTGCCTTAAAAATTATATAAAACCGCCGCTTTTATTGACAAAGCGGCGTTTTCTACAGCTAATATTTTTTAACGAACTAAGGAAAATCAATCATTTCCAACCCTTTTTCTGTCATTCTGTATACAGTATCGCACACCTCCGATATAAATTTTCTATCATGCGAAACGCAGATTATCGCACCCTTGTATTCCTTTAGCACTTCACGGATGACGGGGTTGGATATCGGCGAGAAGTTTCTTGTAGGTTCATCGAGAATCAAGACATTGCTTTTTTCAAGAATCATCTTCATGAACAACAGCTTTGCTTTCTGACCGCCAGACATCTCGGAAACCGTTCGCTCCATTTCATCTGTCGTATACTTGACACTACCGAGATAATTTTTTATTTTTGTAACTTCATACTTTTCTCCGGTAACAGACAGAAATTCTACCGGGGTTTTGTCATAATCGAGTATTTCCTCATAATTTTGAGGCATATACGAAGCTTTAATATCCCTGCGTTCAAGCAGCTCCTCTGCAATTTTCTTTAACAGGGTTGTTTTACCCACACCGTTTTTACCTACAATACAAATTTTTCTGCCGCCAACAATATTAAGCTCAATATTCTCCGATAATAACCTTTCTCCCAAATATAACCTGTCTTTTTTGAAGTCCAATATGGTTTTCCCATTTGGTACGCCGATATCGTCATCGAACATTATCATTATCGCTTCCTCGGTATCGGGAATCTGAGTTCTGTTCTCAAACTCTTTTTCAAAACGTTTTTCAAGAGATTTTACGTTTTTCATTTTCTTTTTCAACATTCTCCCGCCATGCGGATCCTTGCGACTTATAGCGTTTTGATGATGCTCGACTTTTTGCATTATTTTTTGAAGCTTCTCCTGCTGCTTTTCAAAATCGCTTTTTTCTTTAACCGCAACCTGTTTTTGATGTGCGAGTTTGGATAACCTTCGTTCAATGTAATGACCGTAAAGCATCCTCGCAACAGTATTTCTTGGCAAGGTTTTGCGTCTTACAAGCTCTATGTGGATAATCATATTAGCGGTTTTTTCGATCAGAGTTTCATCATGAGAAACATATAACACGGGTTTTTTGCAGCTGATAATAAACCTCTCAAGCCATTCAAGAGTTTCGATATCTATATCGTTAGAAGGCTCGTCGAGCAATAAAACGTCGGGGTGTTCGATTAGTATTCCTGCCATTTGCAGCTTGATCTTTTCACCTCCGGACAGCGTCCTTATACATTGGCCGGAATAGAAAAACTCCAAACTCAGACCAATCTGACGTGCTATTAGCGACAGATCCGCCGGTGTTGTTTCAAAACAACCCTGAATTTGCGAAAAATAAGCACTGACGCTCATGTCTTTTTGTTCTGACGTCAATTCCTGCGCCAAATATCCGAGTTTTGTGTTGTTTTTTACTATCTCTCCGGTATAATCTATATAGCTTCTGACTAGCTCTTTATTATAAATAAGTTTAAGCAGCGTTGATTTTCCGTTTCCCTCCTCTCCGATTATTACAGCCCTATCCCCCTCGTTTAATGTGAAGTTAAGGTCCTCTATTAGTATTTTTAAGTTCTTTGTATGTGTGATGGTTAGTTTTTTTACTTGTAGCAAATCAATTCCTCCCCGATATAAAAAAGCCTGTTTCCTCACGAAAAATCATGCCGAAAACAGACTTCAAATATTACAAGGTTTTACAGGAAAAAACGCATAAATACATAGCTGTAAAATCCCCGGGTTGAATAAATCCGCATTTCGGCAACAGTTCAAAGTCCGCGATATTTGCAGACTTTTAAATGATCTTTACTGTTATTACACGAAAAACAGATTATTTGCGCATTTTTTCACCCATCTCTTTTGTTTGTGTAAGTATATAACATTTAGCTGATATTGTCAATACAAACAACTCTCAAAAATAATTTTATATACGCTTAAACTCATTTTTTCTTTTTTATACTTCCTTTTTTTAGTATAAAGAACAATCCTGCACCTCCGGCGATGAAAATAAGAATAACGATTATCCAAATTTTCGTCTTATCCTGCCGGATTTCCTGCTCTGAAATCTCCTGCTGCCCCGATTCTTCAGATGCTTTGTATTCCGCAATTGACTCCGCAAGCCTATCCCTGAGTGCGTTTATATGCGTGGTGTAAATCTCCTCGCTGCCCATATACCTCTGTAATTCCTTCTTTGCACTTTTTATCTCAGATGAGTATCGATTGTCTGCAGAAGCAGCATTGATAATCGATTCGGCTTCCGAAATAACTTCATCATATATTTTTTTATCATAACCGTAAATCTCAAACTCGCTTATTCCGCCGCTGTAATAAGCGTTCCATTCCGAAATATAGAATCTCTTTAGCTGCAGATATTTTACATACCTTGCCTTAACTGTATCAAATATCACCTTATCTGTTTTTTTATCACGCTCCGAGCCGTTCTGCTCGTGGAATACCTCGGTAAAATTCGTCCCATCGGTCGATGTAAGTATTTTATACTCCTTGATATGCTCGAAGAAACTTATAACAACCGTATTTACATCCTTTTCGCTGCCAAGGTCGACAATAAGCCACTGCTCGTCACTATCCCTCGCAAATGATAATCGTGTCCCGATGTCTCCGTCAACAGCAAGCGGTTCGTTTAAATCGCCGGTATTTACCTCAAGCCCGCTTACGGTTACAGTTTTACCAAGAGCGAGGTTTGCATTTATTTTAAGGTCGTTAAAGGATACTGTATTCTCTTCAATAAGTAAATCGGAGATTGTCCCTTTCAGATTTAACGCAGATTGCTCAAGAGGAAAAACGAAGGTCGAGCTCTCGTTAAGAGAAGGGTTCCTTTTATTTATCGGATTGTAATAATATGTATCGTCAACAATTAGAAGGGTTCTTTTATTGTCGGCAATCAGTTTAAGCTTGGTGTTCCTGCCTTTTGGAATATCGCATTTATACAGGAAATCATAACCTTCTCTTAACAAACTTATCGTTCCGTTTTTATTAAGCCTGATTTGCCCGTCAGAGCCGTCAAACAGAAGGCAATTATTCGTATAATCCTCAATAAAAACATTAAATGATGCTATGTATGGAAATCCTATGCTTTTTATACCCGCTTGATTTATCTCACTAATAGGAAAATTTTGTGTTCTGCCCGGGTTGGTATTGCCGGCTTTTTTGGATAAAATATCGAATCTATGCAAAAAGTCATCGACTCGGATGCTTTTTGTCTGCTCACCGCACCAGGTCTTCTCCGAAATAAGGCAGATCATACCTTTAAGCCTGTCGAAAATATCAAAAGCTGAAAATCCACCGTAAGCCGTGTGTCTGTCGTTCCAGAGAGCGAACGAAGCACCCTTGAGCTGATCATGGTCGGGTGATACAGAAGCGGACTCATTATAACCCATGTAATTTACAAACCAGTTCTTATACATCGACTTAAGGTTATAATAGTCAGGAAATCCATAGTTGCCGCCCGGAACTACATAGAGCATTGGGGCGCAGGTGTTTATGACATCGTAACCCATATCGAAAAGCGTGTTATAATCGGAGAGCCCGACTGCCCAAAAGTTCGTTTCTGCTTCATTTGAAACGGGAGTTACGCCGTTAAAGCCATTATTTCCGAAAGCACCCCAAAAACGGGGAGTATACCCTCTTGAATTTATATGCTTTATAAGCTGATCGGTATATGCGCGCATCTGCTCGTTGTATTGTACGGGATACTCGTCGGTTCCTATATGTACCTTTTTATTTACAAATACAGGATCTTCACCTGTTATGTATTCGTCAAAGAGCCTCTTGACGAAATCAACAGCATCGGGGTTGGTTATATCCAGATGGTTCTCGTCGAGCATATATTCATCAGGCACAACGCCGTAAAAACATTTTGAATGTGCCGGAGTATCTATCTCTGTAAGGACTGAAATACCGTAATCGCACATTCTTTTCTGATAATCGTGATAATCGTCTTTGGAATAAAAGCCGTCTTTTGCGGTCAGCCCGGGTACATCGCTTTCAAGCCTGAACGCACTGTAATTATTCTCTCCGCGGTCGTTTATATGCAGATGCACCTCATTGAGCTTGAACCATGCCATGTACTTTGTTATTTCCTCGACATATTCAAGCGGCAGGTAAGCACGCGCCACATCGATCATTCCCGAGCGAATCTCGTATTCGGGATAATCCTTTGCAGTACCCTTTGGAACAAATCCATCGGCGTACAGCGACTGTAAAACAGTTATGCATCCGTAAAAAACACCCTGTTTGCTCGCTGCGGTAATGGTGATGATATCATTTATCTCCAAAAGATAGCCCTCTGTGCCAATATCTTTTTTCGAGCTGTCCAAGACGAGATGAATGTCGCCGGATACGGGTTCACCTTCCTTTAATTGAATATCATATGAGAGCATATCCTTGAAATAGCTCTTTATTATCTCAGCTCTTTTACTGAGATCGGGGTCATTAAAAACGATATTTGCCCCTTTTTTAAGCTCATACCTTCCCTGTTCCCCCTGCCATTCTCTAATGGCGGGTATTACATTCGGTGCTTCATTTGTGCTTTGTGCGAGTATGCTTTGTGTGAAAAAAGGCACCATTACAATTACTGCGATAAGAATAACAAGAAATTTTTTCATTTTTTTCCTCATATCATCATTATGTCGTGATTTTGTGTTTGTCGTATACCAAAATCGATTTTTATGCAAGAAAATCCACTAATATGATTATATCATAAAAAAAATGATATTCAAATAAACACCGTAAAAATAAATAAAAAAATTTCATTCGGAAAAGAATTTTTTCGGTTTTTTATGTATGATTGCATTTTAAAACAGCAGTTTTTTATAAGTTTCGTTCTTTTAAGTCCTTTACAATATCAACATAGAATTCCCTGACATCAAATTGATTGATATTTTCCCTATACAAATCAATAACATCGGCGTGGGAAATACCTCTTTTACTGTCCGTTGTTATAATATTAAAGCGACTGCCCCATTTTGCGGATTCAACCGATACAAGTCCATCGTTTTGTTTGTTAAAATGACGAATCAATAGATATGTAATATTTAAAGGGAATTTTGCGCTTGACCAGCGGTTCATTATTGAAGTAAAGCTCTGATAATACACATTGTCCTTATCAATTGCTTTTTTGTTGATAGCCGAACAGCTTTTTTCTGTAAGACTGTTTACCGCACCGAAAAAATCGGGGTTTTTGTCACCCAATTTCTTCAAGGCAGAGTTATAACTCTTTGTAATAAAATTCAAAATACATTTAGGCGCTTTTTGCAGCAGATAATCGGCATAACCGCATCCTCTGTGCGGTGTATTGATTGTTGTCAGTGAAGCGACATATTGATCCATCCCATAACATGAAATCGCAGTTCTTGCATCAAGACCACCCTTTGAATGTGCGATTATATTCAGCTTTTCGCATCCCGTTTCTTCGATTATTTGTGTAATTCGGCTTTTTAGTTCGATAGCGCTGTTCTCCACAGTTGCTGCAGATTGATGATTTCCGTAATAAATAACAGCACCGTTTCTTATCAACTCACCCGGAATTCTACCCCAGTAATTAAAATATACTCTGTCACGGAAAAACACCCCATGGATTAGCAAAAGCGGATATTTCGTTTTGCAAAGTTCGTTCTCTTTTCTGACATAATTATTCTCAAGCTTTTGTGTTTCAAAGTCATATTCATCACGGACAATTCTGCAAAGTTTCCAAAGTAGAACAATATTAACAATGGGAAACCAACAGAGAAATGCGAACATCAGCCGCCATTTTATTCCTAATTGAACAGAAGTAGTATAGATTCGTATTAAGCCGTTTATAATCAAAATAGCTCCTGATATAATACAAAGTATACAATTAATTATAAAAGTTACCCAACTGATTTTTTCGGGTACAAAACATATGCCGACATAGATATTAAGTATTGTATTTATTGTAAACGTAAATGCAGAAAGCAGAACCAACTCATACCCGTCAAGCATTATTCCCTGCCTGATGGGTTTTGAAGTCTTATATCGCGGAAATACATTAAGCAATACAAAGAGCATTAAAGTGAGCGTGTAAAAACCAATTATATTAACCACTGAAAAAATGCTAAGCGTTTTAGCGAGTAAAACGAAGTTGGCAAGCAGAGTAACGAATATTATATTGATAAATCTTTTTATATGCTTCATCTTGTTTCCTTCAAGTATTTGTAATACTTCAATAATAATGATAGATATTGAAATTGTCAATGTTTTATTTTAACGAGTAAAAATAAATATAAAAAAATTCTTCGGGGTGAAACTTTTTCGGTTTTTTTCTCCACTATTGATATAAAGCAGTATTTTCCAAGAAAGGTGAGTATGATAATGAAAAAAGCAATCCTCCTTTTTATATCATTGTTTTTGATTGCGGCGTTTTACTCCTGTGTCGAACCGGATAATAATTCAAGCGGGTCGTCAGAAGCATCGGATAATCTATCGGAGAATGATGAAAGCACGATGGAATCCTCTTTTGAAAAAAGCGAGAATGAGGTTTCGGTATCAAGTGAGGATTCAAGCAAAACAAATTTATCAATAAACGACATAGAGGATATCGAACAGCTCGGACTTACAAAAGAAGACGAAAGATACTTATTGATAAAAGCATTTTTGAACGGTGACACTGCAGTAATGGAAGAAAAAGGTTGTCTTGAAAAAGGTGTTCTTGATGATTACAAAACACTCAAAATCGGTGCGTACACAATTTATCCGAGAGACGATTACACTGTTATTTTTTCATTCGATATAATAGAAAGCGGTTTGGATACCATGCCGGTTGGTGAACACACCGTTTTAGTTGAATCGCCCTATGATACCTATTTTACAACTTATAATAAGATTTATGATGAAGCATCTGCTGCACAATACGCGTTATTTGAATGGGACGTTTTTTACAAGATATGTGATTACTCCGATCCGGCTTCATTAACCGGAGAACAAAAGGAAGACTATATTTCATCTTTGACCGAATATGTTTTATGGTCAAAAAGTGAATTCACTTTAGATGAATTTCAGGAATATGCCTATAAAATATCCGGTTTAAAAGATATAATTCCGAGCGATGATTACTTATGTGACGGTTTGTATTCAGTACATAGATGCGGAGGAATTATGTACTCATACGAAGTAATCGATGAAAAAACAGAGAACGGTATAACTACGGTTACCATACAGTTTTATGCCGACTGGGCGGAGACAATTAAATCGCATGTGATTGAATACAAACTGAAGCAGATTGATGAAGATTTGATTTTCCTATCCTCGGATTATGTTTATGAATCAGATCATGAACCTTTAATATACTAATTAAAATATAAAAAAGTGATAGTATGCTCTGTTAATATAGAGCATTGAAAATCCGCTGTTAGGGTCGTCAGACTTCCGAACAGCGGATTTATTATAAAAAAATCACCGTAACACATCCTCTTTTGGGACGATATGTGTTACCGTGTTGCCACCCAATTACGTAGGTATACCGATTGTATACTGCTACCTCAGCGAAGTACATGCATACTTCCTCACAGTCACGCTGGAAACGCGTCGGAAACTACTCTGAAAAATCTCATTTTGCATCCGCCCTCAACAGTCCATTCACTTAAAATCCGATGTTTTGTCGCACCAAACCAAAACTCTCTGATAACCTCAATTAAGATACTTCTCTGTTTCAACAGTTTATTGTATTAACTTTTAATATAAAATATTACGTTTTTTTCTGTTTGTCAAGTGTTTTTTTCTCTGAACAAAAATAATTTATCCGTCGGGGGAAGTAACTCATTCATATACGTTTCATATAATGTATTGAATCTATGAAACTGGAGGAAAATATTTGAACAATCTAAATATGCAAAACAGACAGCAAAATCAAGGAACTCCAAGACAGATGCCGGGGCAAATGCCGGGCCAGATGCCAGGTCAGATGCCGAGCCAGAAGCCAGGTCAGATGCCAGGTCAGATGCCGGGTCAAATGCCGGGGCAGATGCCGGGACAGATGCCGGGACAGATGCCGGGACAGATGCCGGGGCAGATGCCGGGGCAAGTAACACCTAACCGCTCTCCCGCACAAAATATGCCGAGAGAGGAAATGCCGGATCTACAAAGGATTTATCCTGAAATATACTATAAGATACAACCTTATATTCTTATGATATGCGATCAGCTTGATACTTATTACGGAGAAGAAGCGCCGGGTCCGGATATTTTAGATCAGATTTCCGAGGATTTATATAAGATAATTACCGAGGTTTACCCTGAACTTACAAAGGCAAACGAGAACGGTACCAGCCAGATCGCAGAACCGACAATAACACAAACGATTTCGCGTTATCCGTTTTTTTTCAGCCGCCGTAACAGAAGAAGAGGGTTGTTGGGTGATCTGATAGACATTTTATTCCTTTCAGAGTTCCACCGCAGGAGAAGAAGAAGGTATTATTAAAACGAACACTATACAATAAAAAGCGGACTATTGTTCCGCTTTTTATTGTTTGTCAATTTATATTTATTGTTTTTCGATAATTTATTCTTGACATTCAATAAATAACATGATATAATCATTCGCAGTAGATTCACATAAGAATATTTTAGTAAAAAATATGAAGGAGAGAGTCCAATGCCTGTAATCGGTAGAAAAAAATCTATCCTGTTATCAAAAATCGTCTGCGTTGTGATTTTTATTTTTCTTGTCGCGAGTATCTTTTTAATACCTACCTATATCAGTCTTTTCAAGGCTAATACAAATCTTATCGAGGATAGTGTTCTGGTCGCGTATATTGTTCTGTACGCCTCTCTGTTACCTGCGATTGTAGCCGATTATTTTTTGTTCAGGCTGTTATGCAGTATTGAAAAGGAAGAGATTTTTGTTTCGCATAATGTCCGCTGTCTTCGTATCCTGTCATGGTGTTGTTTTCTTATCGGTATTATCTATACCGCTACGGGTTACTTTTTCAACACGGCTTTTGTAATCGCTTTTGCCGCTTTTTTCATTTTTCTTATCCTAAGGGTTATAAAAAATGTATTTGACGCAGCGGTCGCCATGAAGGAAGAGTACGACTATACGATTTAGGAGGGTAAAAAAGTGCCGATAATAGTAAATTTGGATGTTATGATGGCAAAGCGGAAAATATCTCTCGGCGAGCTTGCGAAACGGGTGGATATAACTTCCGCAAACCTGTCTATTCTAAAAACAAACAAGGCTAAGGCAATACGCTTTTCCACTTTGGAGACGATATGCAGGGAACTTGATTGTCAGCCCCAGGACATATTGGAATATGTTCCGAAAAAAGAATAATTACACTACGCATAAAAATATAATTCAGAAACGAGGTATATTATGGACAACAACATTACCAGCAGTAATGATCATCCTGCCGTACCGCCTTTACAGGACACAAACAGGGTTATAGAAAAACCCGTTTCGATGGTCGACTTTGTTTTTGCGATCCTCGCATTTATATTAGGTTTTTTGTTTATAAAAAATGGAGTATGTTCAGATCCGGGTATCGGCATGACTGTTTTTTGCCTGCTTTTTGTCGCTATTTCGCTGATACACGCAAAAAGAAAAAATATACCGATTGGGTTCTCCGCTTATTTCGGAGCGGGTTTTATATCACTTTTTTCTTTGGTATTTGTGCTTTCAGATAATACTTTTATAAAACTCTGGACTCTTGTTTTTATATTTGTTTCGGTAATTTACTGGTATTTATGTATGTTCGGACACCTGGGAGGAAAAAAAATAGACGATATTTTTATCGTCAACTTATTGAAAAGCATTTTTATACCTTTCGAAAGTATGGGGCAGATAGTACGGGTTATCCCATCTGACCTAAAGAAAAAAAACGGTGCGTCGCGGATATTATATATATTAATCGGTCTTTTAATCGCGGTAATACCGACTTTGATTATACTTACATTACTGACAAAAGCGGACAATGCGTTCGGAAACCTGATCAATTATATTTTTTCGGATATAGAAAAAATCATAAGCGTGAATATTTTGCCCCTGCTTTTTGGAATACCGGCTGCAATGTACATTTTCGGGATGATGTTTTCCTTTTCGGAGAAAAAGGAGCGTTTCGATACCGGTTTTAAAAAAAGCGCCAAGCTGATTAATTCCTGCCAGTCGGTATCAAATATCATCATCTGCTCGGCACTTACTCCCCTACTGTTGGTTTATCTGCTCTTTTTCATATCGCAGTCAGCATATTTTCTATCCGCTTTCGAGAGCATCGTTCCTGCGGGTATGAACAGCTCCCAGTACGCAAGAGAAGGTTTTTTTCAACTTTGTACCGTAAGCTGTATCAATGCATTTATTATAATTCTTACCGTATTTTTTGGAAAAAGAAACGAGAACGGCAATATAAGCCGCGTACAGAAGACCTACACAGTTTTGTTTTCGGTCTTTACCGTTGCTCTGGTAGTAACCGCAATTAGTAAAATGGTTTTGTATATCGATTTATTCGGTCTTACGCTCAAGCGTGTTTATGCTACCTGGTTTTTGCTTCTGATTGGAATTTTATTTATAATTCTGACTATAAAACAGTTCCGCTCCAAGATGAATTATATGAGAGCTGCGGTCATATCGTTTGTTATGATGTTCGGACTGCTTGTCTTTTGCGACGTCGACGCAAGGATCGCTCATTACAATATAAATCACTATGTGTCCGGTGATCTTGAAACGCTTGATACCCAAATGTTCGACCAGTTATCCGACTCCGCAATACCATATTTATTCGATGCATATGACAAGCTGCCGGAAACTGATCAAATAATGGTGAAAAATAAATTATTGCATCTTTCGAATAGATACCGCAGAGATGCTTATTCGAGAAGTTATCGCTCCTTCAATATACCTTCTGCAATAGCTATCGAGCTTTTTGATGATAAGGGATATGATTTACCGCGAATATTCGGCTGGGAATGGTAAAAACACTTACAAATTTGATTTTACTTTTATAAAAGCAAAAAATGATTTTCAACGTCAAATCTAAAGACCGCTAAAGAGCGTTGATGCTCTGAGGCGGTCTTTTTTAAATAAGTACAAAATTTACTGATAATTCAATGGGACATTATATCAGCTATCTTTAGCGCTTATGGGTGTATCACAAAGAGAGTTATTACGCTCTTTTAAGATACTCCTCCTTTGTAATCCTGTAACGGATGGT
>ENA-UOOM01002340-UOOM01002340.1-fermentation-metagenome-genome-assembly--contig:-NODE-2340-length-15846-cov-19.770755_pt1 | contig 15846 bp, 11 predicted proteins | sample MGYA00245781_ERZ724031 | MGnify/ENA primary metagenome ERZ724031 (study PRJEB28704, sample SAMN03018317) | fermentation metagenome | biome: anthropogenic terrestrial biome; feature: soil... | reverse complement strand
TTTGTACTCCGCAGTTTCCTTTTGGGATTTAGGGGTTATTCGTTCGTATAAGTCAATTCTTTTTTTGGCTTCAGGAAAACTAACATCAAAATAACCGCAACAATAACCACGATAGCTAATTTGCTGAAATCGACTCCCAGATTACCGGCATCGGTGGAACTGCCGAGTATTAACGTGACGGCATATCCTGCAAATACGCCCATCATATTCATAAACCCATAGGCAGTAGCCCTGTATTTTTCGGGAATAATCTGACAGAGAATCGGCATATTGTTAGTATCGAACATCCCGAAACCGATTCCGAACAGCATTGCCGCTCCGATGAGTCCTGCATAGCTATGTCCGAAGCCAAGTAGTATAAGCGAAGGGATAGTGAGTGTGAGGCCAATGGCGCTTGTGTACATTCGCCCTCGGATGTTTTTCTGCACCCATCGGTCGGACAATGGTCCGCCAATAAGAACACCGATAAATGATGCAATTGCAATGGATATAGTTGCCATCGGTCCTGCTTTTGCCATTTCAACGCCCAGATTTTCAGAAAATAACGTAGGAAGCCAGTTTTTTGTTGCCCAGCCCGGAAAACTCGGCGCCATGAAATAGAATAACATTATCCAGAACGAAAGTGTACTAAAGAGAATTGCCAGAGATTTTCCGAAAGACTCTTTTTTGGCTTTTTGAGATTTGGGAACCAATTTCGCTTTTTTTGTTCCGCCGTGCCCCTCTTTGTCGTGAAGAATAAAAATCAGGATTAAGGCATAAACAATTCCTACAATTCCAAACCAATGAAAAACCGTTTGCCAGCTATAATTGGCTGCGATTGTTGCGCCAAATCCGCCGAGCGCCTGCCCTGTATATAAGCCTGACATGTGAATCCCTATAGCAAGTGAGCGCGTCTTCGAAGAATGAAAATCGGCGATCATTGCCAGACCGGTAGGAAGATACAAAGCTTCGCTCACACCCATCAGTGCACGCAACCAGTACACTTGCTGGTAAGTTTCGGCGTGACCCATTCCATAAGTCACGGCCGACCAAACAAACAAACTACCCACAATGAGCCATTTTCTGTTCACTCTGTCAGCTATCATTCCGGCAATAGGACTCATAAGTCCGTAAATCAACAGGAAAATCCCCATTAATCTACCGAAGTTTTCGGCAATAGCCAGTTCTCTAATATCCAGTTGCATGGACGATTGCATGGTCGACAGCATCTGCCGGTCAAGGTAATTGAGAATCGCTACAAACCAGAGCAATCCTACCAAAATCCACGGATATGCTTTATTTCTTTTCATATTTTGATGGTGTATTATGTGTCAGAAATGTTTTCGACTCAACTGTCAATGAATTTCACCTTTAATTGTTACAGGCGAACGGACACCCGGTTTTAATTCACCTTGCACAGCATAAAACTCTTTGCCATTGAAAACGAGCGTTGCTCCTGCGCGGGCGATATCCGGTATTTTATCAATTACTGTCCACGAGCTAGTTTCAGTGTCAAAAACGCGGCATTCAGCATTGAATTTATAATATTCAATCGGTTGAGTCATGTAATTTCTAGAGAATTTCAGATTTAATTGTTCTTTCTCCTCGGCAGAAATTGTAGTGTCGTATCCGATATTGTACTGCGTAGTAATGGCATCGAGAAAGATAGTGTGATTGACACCACCCAGACAAAGGATATATCGGTTATCGACGGGCATTGCCGTTGCGCCGCCTAACGAAAACGGGTTCTTTGTTGTTGGGTCGATTTTCTCGCCCACCTTTTCCCACGTTTGGGCAGAAACGTCGTAGCAAAGTACATCAGTAGCCATTGCCGGTTTTTCGGCTGCGTTTCCGCCAAAGAATCCGCCAAGCAGGTAAACGAATATTTTCCCTCTCTTTTCAACTGCCGACAAGACGGGCTGTACGCGAGGAATTCCGGGAAAATCGGGAAGCTTTGTCCACGCAGTATCGGCTTTTGCATTTATAAAATAAAGGCTGTTTGATGGTTTTCCGTTTTCATTTCCTCCGCCCAAAAAAACCAGGTCGTTTAATGAGCAACCGGCAAAGTTATCCAAAGTGGCTGGTAATGAGACGAAAGATTCAAGTTTTACTGAATCATTTTCAGCAATAGTAACCTTGTAGCTGTTTGCCAGCGATTCGTCAGCTGTGTTTCCTCCAATCCAAAGTGTACCGTCCGAAATAGGAACAGAAACCCCATAAGCTGATTTTTGTGGCAGATTCCCGATTTGCTTCCACATGTTTTGATGATTGTCAAACAGCATTATTTCATCGTAAAAAGCTTTCGAGCCGCCTTCAAAACCTAATTTGTCGGGGAAATTAGCACCACCGGCCACTATCAGTTTCCCATTGATAAGAGCTGCGTATGTTGCTGATACGCCTTCGGCGAGATTGCCGTCCAGTCCCGCAACGGGTAATTGGGTTAAGTTGAGTTTTATTTGTTTGTCTTTGGTGTTACCGCACGAAATTATCATTCCAACAGAAAATATCAGAAGAGATAATTTTGTTAAGTAATTTTTTTTACGATTCATCTCTTATTTCTTTTTATCCGGGCTATAAACCAATCCCTCCACCGCATTTTTGCCGTCAGGTGTTACAAATACAAAGGTAAACATCCATTTTTGTAAACGCACTTCAGACGTGCTAAATTTTCCGACTGGTAGTTTCAGCAACACTTTGTTCCAGCCTTTGTTCAGTTCAACGGAAATGGGTGGTCGAGCCTGAAAGTTTTCGTTTTTCAGCGTAATCTCGTTCGATTTTTGCGTGTGGGTGTTTTTCCAAACAGGCGGTGCAACTTCTTTATCGTTAATGAAAATGCGGCTTTCGCGATAATCCCATTTGCCTTGTGGAGGAGCTAAATCTGCTTCGGAACGGCTGTAATCCTGAGTGCTAGCCCATAATTCCACGGTTTGTGTTTTTGGCGAAAAAACATATGTGTAGGCATACGCCGTGTGGTTTTCTTGTGGTTCAGCGTAGAATGTGGGAACCAGATTTCCCCATACGTGCCGAAGGTAAATTCCGGCACCTACGGCATCACGCGAAGCGTAAGTGCTGTCGTTATAGGAATATGTTTCGGCAATTGCGGTTTCAGGCGGAAATACTTTTAGTAAATCACCATCGTTTGGAAAAGCGTCTGTTATTCGCCATTTCACGTTGGTTTGTTTAACGTAGGCAAACGGTTCATTGGCAAAAGTGCGATTTTTATGCCAAAGCATTCGGTTCTCGAAATCGAGAAAGTCTTTAAAAGTAGCATCGTTTTCGTCTGTGGGCAGATTAGTCCCGTTTTTATCATAATATTCGCTTCCGCCACCAAGCCAGGCTCGCTCGGCAAAGGCAAGCATCGATGGATAGAAGTTATTTTGCAGTATAATTTGTTCGTCGTTGGGTAATATTCTGTCAGTCCAAATGGCGACAATACCGCCGGCTATATCGTCGCTACCTTGTTCCACATTGGCGATGCGGCTGTTATAGAGCGCAACGATATCGGCAAAAGCATCAAAGTGGTTGATGTAGTGAAAGCGCGAATCAATGGCGGGGATACCGGGTTGTGCTTTTCCGCGATAACTCCAAAGCTGTGTCATATCAATTTCGCCGGGTTTGTAGTTCCAGCCGGGATTCCACGAGATTACTTTTTTGCCGATAGCACGAATATGAGCCACCATTTCGGGTACGAAAGCGGGGTTGGTAAACTGCACTTCATCGGTACCGATGTGGATGTAGGGAACATCGGGAAAAACATCGGTGCATATTTCGGTCATCAGTTTTTTAAGGATTTCCATCCCTTTTCCCGATTGCATATCCGCGCCCATAGCACGGACAAAAGCAGCACTGTGGCCGGGCATATCTATTTCAGGGATAAGCATCATATGATGTTGGCTACAATATTCGGCAATTTCGTGCGCTTCGGCAATGGTGTAAAACTGTCCGTGATGGCGCTCAAAGGATAAACTGTCGTTAAGTTGCGGGAAAACTTTGCTTTCCAATCGCCAGCCCTGATTTTCGGTAAGGTGCCAGTGGAACGTGTTGATTTTGTATTTTGAAAGCAGACGAATGTGCTTTTTAAGTTCATCCACCGACATATAACTGCGACCGATGTCGTGCATAAATCCGCGAATACGAAAAGCGGGATAATCGGTAATTTCTAGCGTTGGAATAGATTTTCCGTTTGAAGATTCTATGATTTGTGTCAGCGTTTGTTGTGCCCAGTAAATTCCTTTGCTGGTCGTAGCTTCGATAATTACGCTGTCGGAAGTGATCATGAGCCTATAGGCTTCATCGGGATTTACGACTGCTTCCGGAATTTCTGTGACTATTTTTTTACTGATAAGCGATGGATTTATTTGTCCATTTTTCAGTTTATGTTTTTCACTGTTAATTAAAGTTTGCTGTGGTTTGGGTAATAAATACAACTCTTCTGACACCTTTTCGATAGAACAGGAGAGGAGCAGAAGTGAGAACAGTATAACGAAATTTTGTTTTCTCATTGTAAGATGTCGATAACTGAAAACTGAACTCACGTTTAAAATATTGTGTGAATAATCTAAATGGTTACGAATCAAATAGAGAATAAAGTTATTTTTTTATTTCCTCCAATGTTTTCCATATCTGATATAACCCACGTGGAATATGAAAACAACCTTTCCACTTTCCACCTTTCAGATCAAGCAGAACTTCACCTTGACGATTTAGATATCCCCACCATTCGGGAAATTCGGGATCTTTAAAATGTGTCCATGTATAATCGTGTACTTCTTCGAACCATTTGAGGCATTCTTCCGATCCGGTGAGCTGATAACCTTTTATGAGCGATATGAGTGTTTCGATATGAACCCACCAAAGTTTCTGATCCCACTCCAGTTGTTGAGGTGGAAACCCTTTTCTGTCCATGAAGTAGAATATACCACCATGTTCTTTGTCCCATCCGTAGTCAATCATTCTTAGGGTGATTTTTACGGCTTTGTCAATCAAATCGCGACGATTGAGTCGTACACCCAAATCCATAATAAACCACATGGCTTCAATAGCATGTCCCGGATTTATAAGTCTTCCGTCGAAAGTATCCGACAACGTGCCGTCAGTATTTACATTTTCGACAATAATGTCTCCTAATTCAGGGCGGTAAAATACCTCCAGCACTTCGTGTAGGCATTCGTCTATGGTTTTTTTCAGAATTTTTTCGTCGAGAAGATGCTCTATTTCGAGTGCGAGATTACAAAGGATCATCGGAAGTGAAAATGATTTTAGTTGCCGAGTTCCAGGATGAGTTTTATCCCACTTCCCTTTGGGATGATCTTTTTTAGACAAAACGATTTCGAACGTCTTTCTGGCAATATCGGCGTACTCCTGATTTCCGGTGGCAAGGCTCAATTGTCCGAATGCCATTGTAGCAAACGTGTACGAGAAGATATTGTAAGGCTCAACCAAGGGATTTCCTTGTCTGTCAAGTGAGAAATACCAGTTAAGTTTTCCGTCGTGACCGTATTTTCTCAGAAATTCGGCTCCCTGAACGGCACAGTCGAGCCATTCCTGACGTTTTTCGAACTTATTATACAACATCGAAAACATCCATACCTGGCGTCCCTGAAGCCATACAAATTTGTCGGTATCGAAAATATTACCTTCCCTGTCTAAACAGGTAAAATATCCTCCATATTCGTGGTCTTGCGACTTTTGAAGCCAAAAAGGGAGAATATTGTCTAAAAGTTCGCCTTTGTATTGTTGTTTAATTTGTTCAAATTTCATTTTTGTGAGTTATGAAATCTAAGATTTGTTTTCTTTTATTGTGAAATTACTTAAAGAGCACATTATTTTAAATATTTAAAATAATGTGCTTGCACAAATATAAATAAAATTTATTATACGAGGTGAATATAATTAAAATATTTAATTCACTTTTTTAGCGTTTCGTAGCCGAGAAAAGAAAAGTCTACCTTAGAGTTCATAATACAAGAAAAAATAAGAGGAATATGCTTTGGGTATCGACCCTGAATAGACCTTATTGCTATTTTACAAAGGTTTCAGCTTCAGTTATCGAGTCAATTTTTCCGACATCAATAAGTTGAAGATTTGGTGGGATATACCCGCAAATTTTTTCTTTATTACAAACAGATAAATAAAAGTCGATAATGGAAAATTTGTCGGAAAAAAGATTGAAATAAGAAAAAATTTGAGGATTGATAATATGAATTCCCGAAAAAGCTAATTTTTGGTGTTTGGTGTTGTCAAAATTGAAATAAGGTGATTTCACTTCTCCCGTTTTTTCATTTATCCAGCCTTTCAGTCGATTGTTCACGTTGAAAAGCAGGTAGCGCGAGGTTTCTCGTTTACTGACAACGAGTGTTGCTATTGCTGTGTTTTTCAGATGTTGTTCATAAAGATTTCTCAAATCTATATTCGAAAGAATATCCACGTTGTGGATTAGAAATGGCTTTTCGTCGTCGAAAAACCACGATGCCTTTTTTATGCCGCCGCCTGTATCGAGGAGTTGCTCGCGTTCGTCGGAAAATTCAATGCGGATGTCGAAATTATCGTTGGCTTGCACGTAATCGATAATTTGCTCCGCAAAATGGTGTACGTTAATGATTATTTCATCAAAGCCGGCAGATTTCAACTTCTGAATCGTATGCCACAACAATGGCTTTCCCCCAACTGGAACCATTGCCTTCGGCATCGTATCGGTTAGTGGCTTCAGTCGGGTACCGAGGCCGGCAGCGAAAATCATTGCTTTCATGTTCGGCTAACAGGTTAGTTTCTTGATTTGAATTCCTGCTCCAAATTTTGTTCCCGATGTACCAGCGACACTCTTATCCCGAATTTCTTCGAAATATGTTCTGCCATTTTCTGGGCAGCATAAACCGACCGGTGCTGACCACCTGTACAACCAAAAGAAACCATAAGGTTAGTGAAGTTCCGTTCGATATATCGTCTCACGTGACTGTCCACGAGAGGATAAATATTATCTAAGAATATTTTCATTTCACCATCGTCTTCCAGAAATTTAATAACTGAATCATCTAACCCTGTTACGTTATTATATCGCTCGAATTTACCCGGATTATTGATTGCACGACAATCGAATACGTATCCACCACCGTTCCCCGATGCATCGTTAGGTATTCCTTTTTTATAAGCAAAACTAAACACGCGCACTTCAAGCTCACGCTTTTGTGTATCGGCAAACTGCTTCAAATTAATCATTTCGTGCAGTATTTTTGTCAAGTACGGATATTCGTCGAATCCGTCTTTAAGCAGTTCCCGAAGGTTGTTGAGGGCAAACGGAATACTCTGAATAAAGTGTGGTTTCTTTTCAAAATAACCTCTGAACCCGTAGGCTCCAAGTACTTGTAAAGTGCGGAACAACACAAATAAACGAAGTTTTTTTATGAATTTGGCTTCGTCAACCTCCCTGTACTTTTTGAGTGAGGCGATATATGTTTTAATAAGCTCATCGCGTAAATCATCGGGGAAATTAGCTTTTGCCTGCCATAAAAAAGAAGCTACGTCGTAATAAACCGGTCCTTTTCGCCCTCCCTGATAATCGATAAAGTAAGGATCCCCATCGACCAGCATTACGTTGCGCGACTGAAAATCGCGATACAAAAACGTGTCCGACTCATCCTGAAGCAGGTGTTGGGCCAGTTTATCGAAATCGTTTTCCAGAAGATCTTCCTGAAATTCCATTTCAGTAGTTTTCAGAAAGTTGTATTTGAAATAGTTCAAATCCCAGTAGACAGAGCGGGAATTAAATTCGGCTTGGGGGTAGCATACACTAAAATCCAGTTCTTTTGCTCCTAAAACCTGAAAATCGGCTAACTTGGCAACAGTTTTATGGAGTACTTCTTTCTCCTCAGCACTGAAAACGCCTGTTAACCTTCCAGCTTTAATTGTATCAAATAAAACGGTATCACCTAGATCTTCCTGAATATAAAACATTTCGTCATCAGAAACCGAAAGAACCTGCGGAGTATTCAATTTTTGTTTGTGAAAATGACGCGATAATTCGATAAAAGCGTGGTTTTCTTCTTTTGATTGTCCAAAAACACCGATGAGGGAAATATCTTCTTGCTTTAATCGGTAATACCTTCGGTTGGACCCCGACGAGGGCAAGGGTTCTATTTGAGGGTTTGACTTTCCGGTATAATCTTTAAATAACTGTACTAACTCTTTCATTATGATTATATTAATTCTTTAATTCTTCCAGCCAAATCTTCACCACCGCATCGCTTGGCATGCGCCAGTCGCCTCGCGGCGAAAGATTGATGGAACCCACTTTTGGCCCATCGGGCATGCAGGAACGCTTGAATTGCTGAGCGAAAAATCGTTTATAGAATACTTTGAACCATTTCAAAATTTCTTCGGAAGAATATATATTCACAAATGCTTGTTGTGCAATGAAATATATTCTTTTGGGTGAATCTCCGTATCGAAGCATCCGATGCAGGAAAAAATCGTGAAGTTCGTAAGGGCCGACGAAATTTTCCGTTTTTTGAGCGATTTTTCCTTCGTTATCTGCAGGCAACAGTTCGGGACTGAACGGTGTGTCAAGAATATCGAGCAGTATTTTCTGCGAAGTTTCATCCATTTGGGTGTTGGCAATCCAACGAACCAGTGTTTTTACCAACGTTTTCGGAACGCTTGCGTTTACTCCGTACATCGACATATGATCGCCATTGTATGTTGCCCAACCCAACGCCAGTTCAGATAAGTTTCCGGTTCCGACCACTAATCCGCCCGTTTTGTTGGCGTAATCCATCAGTATTTGCGTGCGTTCACGTGCCTGCGCGTTCTCGTAAGTAACGTCGTGAGTATTTATGTCGTGTTCTATATCTTTCAGGTGCTGCGTCACAGCGTTTACAATCGTAATTTCCTTTACAGTAACGCCCAGGGATTTCATCAACTCAATGGCGTTGGTGTATGTGCGGGTGGTCGTACCAAATCCGGGCATGGTGATTCCGATAATATTTTCACGTGGAAGTCCGAGAATATCGAAGGTTCTTGCCGTAACCAGCAAAGCCAATGTCGAGTCCAATCCACCAGAAATACCAATGGTTACCGTTTTTATACCCGTGTGATTTAACCGTTTTGTCAACCCAACCGTTTGGATATTGAAGACTTCGCTTAAATATTCTTCTTCCTTTTCCAGCGATGGAATAAACGGGTATGGGTTGAATATTCGGTGCATTTTCTCTACAGAAACCGGTTCTAGATCACATTCAATTTCCTGAATCGATTCGTCTTGCGGTGGAAGAAAATTAGTGTTTTTTAACCGGTCGCTTCGCATAGCCAAAATATCGATATCTGAAATGATTATCTCATTTTCAAACGAAAAACGCTTGCCTTCAGCAAGGAGTTTGGAGTTTTCTGAAATGATTGTGGCACCGGAAAAAACCAGATCGGTGGATGATTCTCCACATCCGGCTGAAGCATATACATATGCTGCGTTGCAACTGCCGGATTGTTGTAATATCAAGGATTTTCTGTATTCATTTTTACCCACCAGTTCGTTGCTCGCCGACAGGTTGAAAATAATATCAGCTCCCTGCATTGTCAGTTTCGAAGACGGAGGAACGGGCATCCAAAGATCTTCGCAAATTTCAACTCCGAAAGAAGCGAATGGCGTGTGAAAAATCATTCCGTTAACGGAAACAGGAATACTTTCCCCGTTAATTTCAACGAAAAAATAATTTAAATCACCGCTTCCTGCAAACCAACGTTTTTCGTAAAACTCATTGTTGTTGGGGATATATGTTTTTGGAACAAAACCGAGAATTCCTTCGTACGAAATCACTGCAGCTACGTTATATATACTGTTTTTTACGAGTAACGGAAGTCCCACGATAACTATCATCGATGGTTTGTTTCTCATAAAGTCAGTTAAGCTGAACAGCGATTCAATGGCTTTTTGCTGCAATGCCGTTTGAAAGAACAAATCAGCACATGTGTATGATGTAATACTCAGCTCCGGAAAACAGATGATTTGGACGTTTTCTTTCTCGGCAACGTCAATCATTGATTTTATTTCCGAAACATTGTAATAGCAATCGGCAACTTTCACCTTTGGTGATGCGGCTGCCACCCTGATAAATCCGTGTTCGTTGATATTCATAGTCGTTGCCCGTTTACTGTTGTAAATTTTACAAATTTAGGTATTTTTCATGAATTGGGAAAAGCTATTAATTGAGATACTCCACCTCCATCTTATAATTCCACTCATCAAAATAAAGATTCCAGTTTTTTGTTTCCACTTCTCCGCGCTGGAAGTCGACAGTTTCGCTTCGTGGATACTTTTTCCGCGGATAGAATTTCCCTGAATAGTCTGAATTGACGTACAATCGATATGAATCGATGCCTGACATAAAGAATTCACGACTTGGTTTTATGGGAACTGCGCCACCACGACCGAACGAAATATCTACCGGAATCCAGCCCGTACCTTCGAAATAAACTTCTGCCCAATCGTGCAGATTCACTTCTCCCGGATGAGTCATCCATCCGCTTTGCCAGCGAGCGGGAATACCTTTGTAACGCAGCATCGTGATAAGCAGCAGTGCCACCTGCCCGCAATCACCTTTCCTGTTTTCTATCACGTACTCGGGAATATTGGGAATAGTGGAATACTCCAAAGCACTTGCCCACGGATAGTTTGCGGCAATGTACCGGTAAATTGCCTGTAAACTTTCGATGGGGGTTCCCGCATTCTGAGTGACACTATCTGTTAGTTTTTTGATGTTGTCTGAAAATTGAATTTGGGGTTTTCGTTCAGAAGTATAGGCTCTGAACAAATAAGAACTCCTATCATACTCGTCAACTTTGATTTCCGACAAATCGAACCATTCGCCATGAGACGAAACCTCAAAATCGATTGAAAAAACTGTGGGTTTCCCTTTTTGAGTTTTTTGTTCCATGTACACGCTGTTGTGTTGAGCCTGACCTTCTGATAAAACATAATCAGGTTGCGATGTTGCTAATAATTTCACATCGGATTGCCGTTGAATGTCTTTTCTGGGAAACGGAAGCCAGGCGTATAAAGTTTCGCCGTCAGCAGCCGCATCGGCGTTTACTGTAATCGTGTAATGAACTCTTACTGTTTTTTTCGGAAGCAGGTATTTACCTTTGATGTCTGTTGAGGTTTTATTTTTAAAAGCGTCTATTAAGAGCGAGTCTCGTGGTGTATCTGATTTTGGTGCAGGAATTTTCGATAGCTCTCTTGCCGCTGCATCTACACGAAAAATATTAGGTGCTGCATTTTTGAAATATCGCTTCTCTCCATCGATAATTCTGAACTCTAATGATTTAGATTTTTCCCATTCGTTCAATAACGAATCTGATGGTATAAATCCCCGGTTTTTTTCTATCCAGTCAACAATTTCATTTTTTGTTCTTCTAAAATCCAGTTCAACTCTGTGTAAAGAATCTTCCACAAACCGGAGTTGTACTTTTTCTTCGGGAGATGTTTTCTTCAGAGCAGAATTGATAATTTGTTTTGCGGCAGTGAAGTTTCCTCTTCGAATTTCGTCGTCAATTTGTTGTCTATAATCGGTTTTTGGTGAATCACAGGCAAGAAATGTTATCATTAAAACCGATGAAAAAAATAAAACTGCTTTGCTCATTGCGGTTAATTGTTCCTGATTGAGGAGGTTATATTCAAAATTTCCGGAAGTTTATCCAGTAATTCCGACATAGAATGTAAAACCAATTTTGCTCCGGACTTTTCAAGAATTTCATCCTCGAGCGGCCCTGTATTGACTCCGATAGTGAAAATGCCGGCTTTTGTGGCAGATTCAGTTCCTAACGGTGCATTCTCAATTACCAATGCCTGGTTGGGTGTTAAATTACCTCCCTTTTGAAGTCCCATTAAAAAGGGCTCGGGATGTGGTTTGCCAATTTTTACATCAAATGCCGTGACCATTGTTTTGGGGTTAAAGACATTTGGGAAATTTTTATCCAATCTGTCCAGAAGCGACGGTTGTCCTGAACCGGTTACTAAAACAGGTAATAATCCTTTCGATTTCACAAAAGTAAGTACTTCTTTCGCCTTAGGAATGATGTTACCCGTATTGTATTTTACGAAAAGATCGCTTTTTCTTTCATAGATTTGTTGAACTTCTCCTTCCGTTGCATTTCTGCCTAAATTTCGTTTAAAAACAATATTAATAGTCGAACTTCCTGTTCTTCCTTCGTGCAGATAAAATTCTGCGGGTTCTGTTTTCAGACCCAGTTCTTCCATTGTTTGTTGCCACGACTTAGCATGAGCCGGCATTGAATCGTAGAGTACGCCGTCCATATCGAAAAGGATAGCTTTTAAATCAAAACGGTTGTAGTTGTTTGTTTTTAAATATTGTTGAAATTGTTCTGTCATATAATTAAAAAATCGCAAGACCACCCCAAAAAGCAGTCAAGCGATTTATATAGTTTTAAATGTTTGTAAATTACAATCTCTCCTTTATCGCTTTGGTTTCTGCTTCGTATCCGGGTTTTTCCAGCAGAGCAAACATATTTCGCTTGTAGTCTTCCACGCCGGGTTGATTAAACGGATTTACACCGAGCATATAACCGCTGATGCCACAAGCTTTTTCGAAGAAGTAGATTAATTGACCGATGTAATATTCTGATAATTTTGGAACTTCTATTAAAATATTGGGTACACCTCCGTCCACGTGAGCGATGAGCGTGCCTAATTCAGCCATTTTGTTTACTTCGTCCACGCGTTTCCCTTTCAGGAAATTGAGTCCGTCGAGGTTAGCATCATCGTGAGGGATTTTTACTTTTTCTTCCGGTTCTTTTACCGATAAAACAGTTTCGAAAATAGTACGTTCGCCTTCTTGAATCCATTGTCCCATAGAATGTAAATCAGTTGTGAAGTCTACTGCCGCAGGAAAGATTCCTTTATTTTCTTTGCCTTCGCTCTCCCCGTAAAGTTGTTTCCACCATTCGGCAAAAAAGTGCAATTTGGGGTTATAGTTTGCGAGAATCTCTATTTTTTTGCCTCTTTTATAAAGTTCGTTGCGGATAGCTGCATAAATGGCCGGAAGATTTACTTCGTACGAAGAACCGGCTCCTGTGGCTTCTTCCATATCTTTTGCGCCCTGAAGGAGTTTGCGTATATTTATACCTGCAACCGCGATGGGCAACAAACCCACGGGAGTAAGCACTGAATATCGACCGCCTACGTCATCGGGAATTACAAAGGTTTTGTATCCTTCGGTGTTGGCAAGTGTGCGCAAAGCGCCTTTTGATGCATCGGTAATGGCTACAATCCTTTTGCATGCTTCTTCCTTGCCCACTTTTTCAATAAGTAAATCTTTGAGGATTCTGAATGCGATGGCAGGTTCTGTTGTCGTTCCCGATTTAGAAATATTGATGATTCCAAACTGTCTTTTCTCAAGATATTCTGTAAGTTCGTGCAGATAATCTTCTCCGATGTTATTCCCGGCATAAAGGATCACGGGATCTTTTCGTTCGTGTTGGAGCCAGTCAAAAGAGTTGGAAAGTGCATCGATAACCGCTCTGGCTCCCAAATAGCTGCCGCCTATTCCAACCACGACAACTACTTCGCATCGTGTGCGAAGCACGGTGGCTGCATCTTCAATTTCACGGATGAAATCTTCGGTAAATGATGAAGGGAGATTTACCCAACCCAGGAAATCGTTTCCGGAACGTGACCCATCGTGGAGGGCTTTGTTAGCCGCAATTGCGTTATCTGCCTGCGATAAAATTTCTTTTTCGGGCACGAAATTATACACATGATTAATGACCAACTTTATAGTATCCATTTTTATATGTTTTTATTAATTTCTAAAAATTTTCGATCAGTCCTTTGATAGCAGTTTGAGGACGAAGTTTTTCGTACAAAATTTCGTAAACTGTTTGAGCTATAGGAATATTAACCTTGAAGCGATTGTTCATTTCCTGAATGCATTTTGCACCGTAATAACCTTCGGCAATCATTTCCATTTCAAGCTGTGCCGTTTTCACGGAATATCCTTTCCCTATCATTGTTCCCAGCGTTCTGTTCCTGCTGAACTGAGAATATCCTGTAACAAGCATATCGCCCAAATAATGTTGTTCGCATATGCATCTTTCCATCGGGACAATGGCATCGATGAAAGTTTTCATTTCTTTGGCACAGTGAGTCATCAGTACTGCCTGAAAATTATCGCCGTATTGCAAACCCGAACAAACTCCCGAAATAATGGCATAAATATTCTTAAGAACAGCAGCCAATTCAATTCCCACAACATCGTCTGAAACGGATGTATTCATGATGCGCGAACGGATAGCATTTGAAAGGCTTGTCGCTTTTTCTCTATCTGAACTGGCGACAGTCAGGAATGAAAGTCTTTCTAAGGCTACCTCTTCCGCATGGCAAGGACCGGAGATCACACCGATATTTTCCTGCGGAATCTTAAAATTACTCATCAGGTACTCGCTTATCACAATATTGTCGTTCGGAATCATTCCCTTAACAGCAGAAACAACAAACTTTCCTTTAAAAGAACTGCTCATCCATATTCTCCTCATGTATTGTTTTACAAAGGGTGATGGAATGGCAATAATGATAGTGTCGGAGTCTTTGATCGCTTTCTCTATGTTAGAATAGAAAGAAATCTGTGCAAGATTGAATTTTACGTTTGTCAGATAATTGGGATTACGGCCCAACTTGTAAAATCCCTCAATTTGGTCATCCCGACGAATATACCAATTGATGTGTTTTTCATTCATCAACACGATTTTTGCCAGAGCCGTAGCCCACGTGCCACCGCCAAGAATTGCGATTTTTCCGAGTGAACTCATTTAATTTTTATATTGCTTATCAGGAGATTAATGTGCGTTCTTTGCGTTCTCTACCCATATTTTAACTTCATCGGGGGTAGGATTGTTCAACTCCATCTTGAATTTCTTGTTCAAACCACAGATTTCCTGATGCAGTTTGTTCGGATTTACGTCTGTGAGTAATTTTATTTCAGCGTAGCCTGCTTTTTGAACCACGGGAATCCATTCCACGGGAATTCCGATTTCGGCATATTTGGCAGTTGAATCCTTTTTGACTTTTTTCTCAGGGCGCATTTGCGGGAAAAGAAGCACCTCCTGAATGGTGGTTTGCCCGGTAAGCAGCATCGTTAGCCTATCCATACCGATACCCATTCCCGATGTCGGCGGCATTCCGTATTCCAGCGCACGCAGGAAATCCTGATCGATAAACATGGCTTCATCGTCTCCTTTTTCAGATAATCGAAGCTGTTCTTCAAAGCGTTCGCGCTGATCGATCGGGTCATTGAGTTCTGAATAAGCGTTGCAAATTTCTTTTCCATTTACCATTAACTCAAAACGTTCGGTAAGCTCGGGATTCGAACGGTGGCGTTTGCACAGCGGTGACATTTCGATGGGATAATCGATGATAAATGTGGGCTGAATGTAATTACCTTCGCACTTTTCTCCAAAAATTTCATCGATCAGTTTGCCTTTACCCATGGTTTCGTTCACTTCCACGTTTAATTTTTTGCATACATCACGAAGTTGTGTCTCGTCCATTCCGGCGATATCGATACCCGTATGCTCCTTGATAGAATCGAGCATGGTAACTCTTTTGTATGGCGCTTTGAAATCAATTTTCTTATCGCCTATTTTAATTTTCGTGGTTCCCAAAACTTTGATGGCAATGTATTCCAACATTTGTTCGGTGAATTCCATCATCCATTTATAGTCTTTGTAAGCCACATAAATTTCCATCACGGTAAATTCTGGATTGTGCGTACGGTCCATTCCTTCGTTACGGAAATCGCGCGAAAATTCGTAAACGCCTTCAAATCCTCCTACTATTAGTCGTTTCAGATACAGCTCGTTGGCAAC
>ENA-UOOM01002339-UOOM01002339.1-fermentation-metagenome-genome-assembly--contig:-NODE-2339-length-15848-cov-10.999873_pt1 | contig 15848 bp, 15 predicted proteins | sample MGYA00245781_ERZ724031 | MGnify/ENA primary metagenome ERZ724031 (study PRJEB28704, sample SAMN03018317) | fermentation metagenome | biome: anthropogenic terrestrial biome; feature: soil... | reverse complement strand
ATTCTGACTTTATTTCACCCATATATGGCGGACTGTGCGGCTTATTGATAATGTTTGCTCTCGCGTCTTTGGGCAAACTCCAGTTTAAAAAAGAAGCAATGGGGCTCGGTGATATAAAACTATTCGGTGTAATCGGAATAATCGTTGGTTTTCCACATATTTTTATAGTTTTTCTCTTAACCATATTCTCCTCATTTTTTTATATTCTGTATCTGCTAATTCGAAAGCGGCTGACTAAAAGTCTTTATATACCATTGGGGCCGTATATATGCTTCAGCCTATTGGTATTTCTGTTATTTCGTAAGCAGTTAAATTATTTTATAGTATGGTATCTGTCCCTTTTTAATGTATAAGGAGTTTAAAATGAAAATAACAAATTTAAAACTCGGACAAATTCTCATTGATTCCGGGGTACTTACCGAGGAACAGCTTCAACTTGCACTTCATCGGCAGAAAAAATCTAATAAGAGGCTTGGTGAAATTCTGATTGAAGAAAATTTTTTATCCGAAATGCAAATTATAAGGTCGCTTGAAAAACAGCTTTCAGTTCCTTATCTTGATTTGGATTCCATAAGCATAGACTCCTCACTTTCGTCCTTAGTTCCGGAAAACCTGGCTCGTACAAATTTAATTGTACCTATTAAACGAGAAGGAAGTATCCTTACGGTTGCAGTATCCGACCCGCTTGACTACAACGGAATAAATGATATTGGAATATATACAAAATTAAAACTCAATCCCGTTATTGCAGAACGAAAAAAGCTGGAAACAAAAATAAAGGAACTATACACAACACAAAAAGCATTTGCAGCTGCTAAAGAGCTTTCTTTAACACAGTCAGAAAGTATTTCGGATACATACGAAAATGCCGACAGTGCCGACCAGCCTATTATAAGATTTGTAAGCAATATGATTGAACAGGCGGTTCTGTTAAAAGCAAGCGATATCCATATAGAACCGCAGGATGACGTTATGCTTATTCGATTTAGAATAGACGGTCATCTAAGTCTTTACATGAAAACAAGTTCAGAACTTGCTCCGTCCGTAGTTTCAAGAATTAAACTTATTGGCGGAATGAATATTGCCGAAAAGCGTATTCCGCAGGATGGCCGCATAAACTATAAGATAGACGGACAGGAAATAGATATGAGAATTTCCGTTTTGCCCTGTGTTTTCGGAGAAAAAGTCGTTATCCGCATTACAACCGCACTAAGCTTTTCACTTGTTAAAGAAGAAATAGGATTTTTACCCGAAAATTTAATAAAATTCAATTCTCTTCTTAAAAATAACCACGGCATTGTTCTTCTTACCGGTCCTACGGGAAGTGGTAAATCAACCACATTATACACTGCAATAAAAGAAATCATGCGGGAAGATATTAATATAGTTACAGTAGAAAATCCTGTAGAAATGATAATTCCGGATATTACACAGGTAGACATAAACAATAAAGCGGGTCTAACGTTTTCTTCCGTTCTTCGCTCTGTTTTAAGGCAAGACCCGGACGTTGTAATGGTTGGTGAAATTCGCGACAGAGAAACAGCCTCAATTGCAAGCAGTTTGGCTATTACAGGTCATCTTGTCCTTTCCACTCTTCACACTTACGACGCACCAAGCTCCGTTATACGTCTTATAGACATGGGGATAGAGCCGTATATGGTTTCTTCGGCTGTGTTAGGTGTTATTGCACAGCGCCTTGTCAGAACTTTGTGTCCTTACTGTAAGGAAGAATATGAGGCTGCCGAAGAAGATTTAGATATTTTAGGTCTTTCAAAAAATACAAAGTTAAAACTTTACCGTGCAAAAGGTTGCAGCTACTGCAATGGCAAAGGTTATAAAGGCAGAACCGCCATTCATGAAATTATGCCTGTAACCAAGGAAATAAAATTTTGCATTAACTATAATAAAAGTACCGATGAAATAAGAGAAGCTGCAATAAAAGAGGGAATGATAACTCTTGACCAAAATATTAAAAAAATTGTAATAGAAGGTAAAACTTCTATTAAAGAGATGCTCGAAGTATATTCGCTTCAAATGTGAGGTGTTAATTATGGACTTTTTGCATATTGTCAAGAAAGCTGTAGAGTCAAACGCTTCCGATATACATCTTTCAGCAAACTGTCGTCCCGCATACCGTATAAACGGAACCATACGTTTTTTAAATGAATCTGTTCTTACTGATGATGACGTAAGTTTAATGATTAAGTCTTGTCTTTCAAAAGATAAATACGAGGACTTTTTAAAAAGCGGAGACACCGACGCTTCTGCAGAAATCAGCGGCTGTGGAAGGTTTCGTGTTAATGCATTCCGCCAAAGCGGCGGCGCCGCACTCGTTATGAGAGTTATAAATGAAAATATGCCCGATATCTTAAAACTGAACCTTCCGCGCTCCATCAAAAAGATACTCGGCCTTAAAGACGGTCTTGTTCTTGTTACAGGTCCTACGGGAAGTGGTAAATCCACCACCCTCGCCGCAATTATTAACGAATATAACAAAACAAGAAACGGGCATATTATCACAATTGAGGAGCCTATCGAATATATACACAAACCCATAAACTGCATAATAAGTCAAAGAGAAATCGGAACGCACAGCAGTTCGTATGCAAAAGCTTTAAAAGCCGCTCTTCGAGAAGACCCTGATATAATACTTGTAGGCGAAATGCGCGACCTTGAATCAATCGCAGTTGCAATAACCGCCGCAGAAACCGGTCATCTTGTGCTTTCAACTCTTCACACTATCGGAGCTTCAAAAACAATAGACAGACTAATAGATGTTTTTCCACCTCAGCAGCAACAGCAAATACGGTCTCAACTTTCGCTCGTTCTTAAAAGCGTAATTTCACAGCGGCTTCTTCCTACTTCTGACGAAAAAGGAAGAATACCCGCTTTTGAAATGATGTTTGTTAATTTTGCAATAAGCAATTTAATAAGGGAAGGTAAAACCGCAAATATTAGCCAGTCCATTCAAACAGGGGTAAACCGGGGTATGATTACTCTCGAAAGGAGTATCGAAAATCTGCTCGACCGAGGATTAATTACTAAAGCAACCGCAGATGAATACAATAACTTTTAAGAGGGGATTAAATTGAAATACCAATATACGGCTGTCAATTTAAAAAACAAAAAGTCCTGCGGATTTATTAATGCAGAAAGTAAAGCGGATGCAATTTTACATCTTCAAAACGAGGGTTTGACTGCAGTTGAACTCTTGGAAAATACTGAAAATCAATGCGAGCAAAAATCTATTTGGGAAACAGATGTTTTCGAAAAAGATATCCATAGAATAAAAATAAACAAGAAAAAGCTTCTTACTATACTTAACCAAATGAGCATTATGATGAAAGCAGGGGTATCTCTGCCCATTGCAATGGGCGTTCTGATTGACGGCGAAAAAGATAAGAAAGTGAAACAAATACTTACCGAAATGAATAAAGATTTACACACCGGAATGCCCTTATCAGAATCTATGGATAAGTTTAAAGCATTTTCAAAAATCACAGTTAATATTATAAATTCGGGTGAAGCCAACGGACGACTTGAAACTGCTTTTGAACGCGCGGCAAAAATTTTGGAAAACGAAATACGGCTTAGTACAAAAATCAAAGGAGCTATGGGATATCCTGTTTTTCTGCTTATTTTAACGATGTTTTTGATGGCAATAATGAATTCATTCGTACTGCCGAATTTTGCTTCTATTTTCAGTCAGTTTGGAGCAGAACTTCCCGGAATTACAGTATTTATTATGTCTATCTCAACATTCATAGTACATAAATGGTATTTGATACTATTTTTCATATTTGTAATAATGTTCGGATATAAAATTATTAAACTAAAGAATAGAGCTTTTGCTGAAGAAACGGACAAGCTGTTACTTAAAATTCCCGCAATAGGTACTTTACTTAAAAAATCTTACACCGCTCGTTTTTGCAGGATTATGTCATCTCTTATAGAATCCGGAGTGGAAATTGTAAAGTCGCTTGAAATTTCACGAGATGTAATTCCCAATAAATACTATAAAAATCAATTATCTAAGATAATAACCGAAGTCAAAATGGGAGCATCAATAAATTCTTCAATGTCAAAATATGAAGTTTTTGACTCACTGCTCGTTTCAATGATACAAGTAGGGGAAAAATCAGGTATGCTTAATGAAACCTTGGATAAAATGGCGTCTCTTTACGAAATTCAAACCGAAGAGAAAACCAAACATTTAACAAGCATACTCGAACCTGCAATGACTATTTTTATCGCACTTATTGTCGGTACTGTTGTAATTTCCATTATTATTCCTATGTTCGATATGTACAGTATAATATCCGCAGGTTAACTTTAAACAATAAATATCGGCGGAGAATTCCCCACCGATATTTCAGAAAAAATTTGCCGATGTTATTGCCTAAAAATGTCCTGTACGTTTCCAAACATACCGTTTACCGCGCGCATTGCTTTGTTTGCATTACGTCTGAAACCTCTGTTGTTCTTCATCATTCTGTTTCCAACTGCCGCAGCGGTAAAACCGGCAACCATACCGGCGCCCATTCCCCTTATAAAGCCCATAGTTTGTTTATACATAATGAAAAACCTCCACACACAAAATATAAAACGTAGGCCTTTCAATATATTCCCCTCTTTCTGTCTGTTTATATCTGTAATATATTTGAAAATTAATACCATTTAAAAAAAGGAGCATACTAAAATGGCGACATTAAACATCGTAATGGTTGAACCGGAAATTCCACAAAACACCGGCAATGTTGCAAGAACTTGTGCCGCAACGGGCGCACGGCTTCATCTTGTAGGACCTCTTGGTTTTAAAATTGACGATAAAAAATTAAAAAGAACCGGACTTGACTACTGGCATCTCCTTGATATTTCCTATTATGATAGCCTTGCCGAATTTTTCGAACAAAATTCAGGTAATTTTTACTATTTTTCAACAAAAGCTAAGAATATCCACTCTGATATAAAATATCCTGATAATTGTTACCTGTTTTTCGGGAAAGAAACCGCAGGACTTCCCGAAAAACTGCTTTTTGAAAATTCCGACAATTGTGTACGAATACCGATGCTTAATAATGAAGACGCACGAAGCCTTAACCTTTCAAATTCCGTTGCAATAGGTGTTTACGAAGTTTTACGCCAATGGAATTATCCTGAACTTCTTTGTGAAGGACAGCTTAGAAATTACAAATGGTGATTATTTTTTAACAAAGTTCCTCAAAGACTGTCTGTTTGCCTTGAAATTGTTAAATATTTATTGTATAATATCGGAAGAAAATCGTAAATTCTATTATAATAATATAAAGGAGTGCTAAGCATGAATTATCTCAACAAAAAGACTGTCGAAGATATAGATGTAGCTGGCAAAAAAGTTTTGGTTCGCTGTGACTTTAACGTACCGTTTGATGATGAGGGAAACATTACTGACCCGAAACGTATCAATGAAGCACTAAAGACAATTAAATATTTGATAGACCATAACGCAAAGGTTATTCTTTGTTCACACCTTGGCCGTCCGAAGGGTGAATTTAATAAGAAATTCTCTTTGGCTCCTGTTGCTGTTTATCTTTCAAAAGCACTTGGGCAAGATGTAAAAATGGCAGAAGATGTCATTGGTGAAAGCGCAAAGAGTATTGCAGCTTCATTAAAAGACGGTGAAGTCGAACTTATTGAAAATGTTCGTTTTCACAAAGAAGAAGAGAAAAATGACCATGAATTTGCAAAACAGCTTGCTTCTCTTGCTGAAATCTATGTAAACGATGCTTTCGGCACAGCACATAGAGCTCATGCTTCAACAGCGGGCGTTGCTAACTATCTTCCTGCTGTATGCGGTTTCCTGATTAAGAAAGAAATTACAATTATGGGCGGCGCACTTGCCAGTCCGAAGCGTCCATTCGCTGCAATTTTAGGCGGCGCTAAAGTTTCCGATAAAATCGGTGTTATTACAAACCTCCTCGATAAAGTTGACACTTTAATTATCGGCGGTGGTATGGCTTACACATTTATGAATGCACTCGGTTATTCAATCGGCACTTCTATTTGTGAGAGCGACAAAGTTGAACTTGCAAAAGACTTGATGGCAAAAGCTAAAGATAAAGGAGTTAAATTCCTTATTCCTGTAGATAACGTTGTTGCTACAGAATATAAAGCAGACGCAGAACACAAAACAGTCAATTCCGACAATATTCCTGACGGCTGGATGGGTCTTGATATCGGGCCTAAGACTTCCGCCATGTTCTCTGACGCAATAAAGGGCGCAGGAACTGTTGTATGGAACGGACCTATGGGTGTTTCAGAATGGGACAACTTTGCAAAAGGTACAATTGCAGTTGCAAAGGCTGTTGCTGACAGCGGCGCTATTTCCATCATTGGCGGCGGAGATTCCGCAGCGGCTGTTGAAAAATTGGGCTTTGCCGATAAGATGACACACATTTCCACCGGTGGCGGTGCTTCGCTCGAATTCCTCGAAGGACGCGAACTCCCGGGCATTGCATGCCTTAACGATAAATAATTATAGATTGTTTTGCATAGAAATGCGGCAGCCCTGCTGCCGCATTTAAAATATAATAACATTTTTAAAGGAGATATGATTTATGAACAAGAAGCTGAGAAAAGCGGTTATCGCCGGCAACTGGAAAATGAATAAAACTCCTGCAGAAACTACTGAACTTATCAGTGAAATTAAGCCTTTAGTAAAAGATGCAGACTGCGGCGTTATTGTTTGCGTTCCTTATGTAGACCTTGAAGCTGCTTTACAGGCAACAAAAGGTTCCAATATCGGTGTTGGCGCCGAAAACTGCCACTGGGAAAAAAGCGGTGCTTTTACAGGCGAAATTTCCGCAGATATGCTTAAAACTATGGGCGTTGAATATGTAATTATCGGACACAGCGAACGCAGAACATATTTCGGCGAAACAAATGTTACAGTTAATAAGCGTGTGCGTGCAGCGTTGGACAACGGTCTTAAAGTTATCCTCTGTGTAGGTGAATACCTCGAACAGCGTGAACAGGGTATTACAGCAGAACTCGTTGCAATGCAGACTAAAATTGCTCTTAACGGCGTTAAGAAAGATGAACTTAAAAATATTATCATTGCTTATGAGCCTGTTTGGGCAATCGGAACAGGTAAAACTGCAACTTCACAGCAGGCAAACGAAGTTTGTGCAATTATTCGTTCCACCGTCAAGAATCTTTATGATACAGCATCCGCTGACGCTATGACTATTCAATACGGCGGCTCTATGAAGCCAAACAACGCAAACGAATTGCTGGATCAGCCTGATGTCGACGGTGGCTTAATCGGCGGCGCATCATTAAAAGCTAATGATTTTGCTGAAATTGTAAAAGCCGCAAGCAGATAAATGCATCTGAAAGGCAGGATTTTTAAAATAACATGAAAAAACCTTTAATATTAATGATTCTCGATGGTTTCGGTATCGGTGAAGAAAGTGGCAATGCGATAAAAGCCGCCAACAAACCAAACTTAGACCGCCTATTTGCAAATAATCCAGTAACACAAATCGGTGCGTCCGGTCTTGATGTCGGTCTTCCGGACGGTCAAATGGGAAACTCTGAAGTTGGACATACAAACATCGGCGCAGGTCGTATTGTTTACCAAGAACTTACAAGAATTACAAAGTCGATTGAAGACGGTGATTTCTTCGAAAATCCGGCTTTTGTTTCTGCAGCCGACAGCGCAGCAAAAAATAACAAAGCTTTACACCTTATCGGTCTTCTTTCCGATGGTGGTGTTCACAGCCATAATTCTCATTTATATGCATTAGTTAAACTTGCAAAAATGAGAGGTTGTAAAAAAGTTTTTATCCACGCTTTTCTTGACGGTCGTGACGTTCCGCCGAGTTCCGGTAAAGACTATGTCGCCAAATGCGCCGCAAAGCTCAAAGAAATCGGCGTAGGCGAAATTGCAACCGTCATGGGACGCTACTATGCAATGGACCGCGACAACCGCTGGGAGCGTGTGGGAAAAGCATATTCTGCAATGGTTTACGGCGAAGGAGTGCAATGTTCCGACCCGGTTACAGCTGTAGAGAATTCCTATAAAGACGGAGTTACTGATGAATTTGTAATTCCTACGGTATGTGCAAAAGACGCAAGCATTAAAGAGAACGATTCCGTCATTTTCTTTAATTTCCGTCCTGACAGAGCCCGTGAAATTACAAGAACATTTGTAGATCCTGAATTTAACGGTTTTAACCGCAAAAACGGATTCTTCCCACTCACTTATGTATGCATGACACAGTACGATGCAACTATGCCGAATGTTATGGTTGCCTTTAAGCCTGAAGCACTCAAAAATACATTGGGTGAATATATTTCCAATAGCGGACTTTCACAGCTTCGTATAGCCGAAACTGAAAAATATGCACATGTAACATTTTTCTTTAACGGCGGAGTTGAAAAACAGTATGAAGGTGAAGACCGCGTACTTATTCATTCACCAAAAGTTGCAACTTATGATTTACAGCCTGAAATGAGTGCATATAAAGTTACCGACGCACTTGTCGAACGTATCAAGAGCGGCAAATACGATGTTATTATACTGAATTATGCCAACTGCGATATGGTCGGTCACACAGGTGTATTCAGTGCTGCAAAAGCCGCTGTTGAAGCTGTTGATTCATGTGTTGGAAGAATTATACATGAAATTAATGAGCTCGGCGGTATTGCACTTATCACTGCTGACCACGGAAATGCCGATAAAATGTATGACGAAGACGGTTCTCCGTTTACTGCTCATACAACAAATCCGGTTCCTTTCTGTGTTGTAGGTTATCCGTGCAAACTGCGTTCCGGCGGAAAGCTTGCTGATATTGCTCCTACAATACTTAAAATTTTAGGCTTGCCACAGCCGAAAGAAATGACCGGTACAAGCATTATTGAATAAAATTACTGATAACTTTATTTTTAATATAATAAATGCCGTTTGGATAATTTCCAAGCGGCATTTTGTTTATTTAATTACGGTTCAAATGCTAAGGTTATATAATTTATTTAAGGCTCATTAGTCTATCTTGGTCTGCCACAGTCCATGAAGGTTACAATATGCATAAACAGAAATTGGCTTATCATCTTCAACTGTAAAAAGTGCTTCGGGTTTGTCCCCCGGTTTAAGCATTTTCATCTGTCCGCCTTTTTCTGTTTCAAGGTAAATCCACTCAATATAGTGTGCATCAACCATTGGATGTTCTGCACTGCCGATTTTAGCTGATACCTCTCCTTCCGAAACACTCACAACAGGAACATGTTTATCATGGGCACCGTCTGAAGTGTTAGGGATAAGTTCAACCATTTCTTCGCCACAACAAATCATTGAAACTCCACTGTTTTTAATCATTTTAACAAAATTTCCACAATGCTTACACATAAAAAATTTTGCGTTTTTGTTTGCCATATTACTTTCCTCCATTTCATATATTTATTATATTCTATTATATCAATTGTTTCTAAAAAAATAAAGAGTTTATTAATAATATGTAATATTATTTGTAAAATTGACAAAAAGTATCAATATATAACAATTATGTTAACTTCATTGCATTAGACTGTAAAAGATGATAAAATATTTAGACATCTAAGAATCGGGGTGATTTAGCCGTTGTTTAAAAAGATTACAGCAGCAATTTTATGCCTAAGCTTAATACTTGCATTTTCGGCATGCTCAAGCAAGTCACCTAAAAATGCAAATAAAAAAATACATTATCAGCTTTCTGCCGAACCTAAAACGCTTGACCCACAGATTGCATCAGACAGTCCGTCATTAACCGTAATATCTGCACTTTTCGAAGGTCTTGTACGTTTGGATAAGGATAATAAGCCCTATCCCGGGGTTGCCGAAAGCTGGCAAAGCAGTGAAAATGACACTGTATTTACTTTTACTTTACGTAAAGACGCAAAGTGGTCTGATAAAGATAATACTCCGGTTACTGCAAACGACTTTGTTTTTGCTTTTCAAAGAGCCCTCGCACCACAGACGAATTCACCAACATGTTCACCCATGTTCTGTATTCAAAATGCAAAGGAAGTCAACAGCGGGGCTGCTGCTCCCAATCAGCTTGGAGTTACCGCTCCAAATGCGCAAACCTTAGTTGTTCGTCTTAAACACCCTTACCCGGATTTTCCTTCTTTAACCGCATCAGCTGTTTTTATGCCGTGTAATCAAAAGTTGTTTGAAGCAACTCATGGAAGATATGGTTTGGAAAGGGATTATACCCGTGGAAACGGTCCTTTTGTTATAGACGGAAAATACGGCTGGGATCATGATAAATATATAAATTTGGTACGTTCTGACACATATAAAGGTCAAAATACACCCTTGCCCGTAAGTGTCAAATTTACTATTGAGAACGAAGACAATAAAATAACAGATCAAATATCCGCACTTACCGCAGGAACCGTTGATGCAATTCAAATTCCGGTAAACAGAGTTGAAGATGCAAAAAAATCCGGATGTGCTGTTAAATCATTTGAAGATACTATATGGGGACTTTGTTTTAACACTCAGTCAGAAGTAATGAAAAATTTGAATATACGCAAAGCATTTATTCAGTCTTTAAACCGCGACCAACTTTTAAAAAATATTCCTCAAAACACAAATGCCGCAGAAAATATAATACCCCCTCTAACAACATTTATGAAAAAAAATTACCGCTCTCTCGTAAATAATCATCCTTATTATTTAGGATACGATGATAATGCCCCGACAACACTCAATCGGGGACTCCGGGAACTTTCTAAATCGGAACTCGGAAACATAAGCGTAATCTGCCTTGATGACCCACAGGTAAAACTTATGGTTAACGATATGATTGCCGCTTGGAACACTAAATTTGACCATTATTTTAATATGGAACCTTTAAGCGAAGAAGACCTTGCCGAGCGCATAAAATCAGAAGATTATCAAATTGCACTATGCCCTGTGGAACCTTCAACCGACGGACCTCTTTCTGTTTTATCCATCTTTAAAAGTGAAAGCAAAAATAATCCTGCATGTTTAAGCGACTCGACATTTGACAAATTAGTCGAAAATGCCGAAAACAGTTATGGAATTGAAGCCGCACAAGCCTTTGCAAAAGCTGAAAAGCGTCTGCAAGATATTGCTGTATTTTATCCTCTTTACTACGGTAAACATTATTTTGCATCCGGTAAAGGAGTTACAGGCGTTGTGTTTCAGCCTTATGGAGGCGGAATGGATTTTATAATGACAGGAAAAGAATAAAGCAACGTATATAGCAAAAAGAGCTTCAGTTTATAAACTGAAGCTCTTTTTTATGCAGTTATTTAGATTAATTACATACCGTAAATTTGTTCTGCAGATAAAATGCTGATTTTGTGCTCGGTAAGAGTCTTTATTGCTCTTTCAGCCTCGTCAACACGAAGAATAACAAAAGCTTTATTGCTTTCGCGGCTGATAAAAGCATACATATATTCAACGTCAATTGTGCTGTCGGAAAGAATCCGCATAGCCTTTGCAAACTCTCCCGGTTTATCGTTTATCCCCATTGCAATTACGTTTGTAAGTGAAACAGATACACCCTCATTTTTAAGTGCGTCCACTGCCTCTTTCGGCTTATTTACAATAAGCCTTAAAATTCCGAAATCACTTGTATCTGCAACTGAAATTGCCCTTATATCTATATTGGCTGAAGCAAGAATTTCCGTAATCTGCGCAAGACGTCCTGATTTATTTTCAACAAAAATTGATAATTGCTGAATTTGCATCCTTATACCCCCTTCAATAATTTACATATATTATATAATTATATTTTTCTCTTATCAATGACACGTTTTGCTTTACCCTCTGAACGTGGAATTGATTTAGGTTCAAGGAGCCTTACTTTAGACGCAATATTCAGTGTAGACTGTAAAGTTGCGGAAATTTTGCGGCTTATTTTTTCAAGGTCGCGTACGGTGTCAGAGAACATTTCTTCGTTCATTTCGACCTGTACTTCTAAAGTGTCCAAATTATTTATGCGGTCTATAACAAGCTGATAATTTGGAACCAAGCCCATGCTTAAAAGAACACTTTCAATCTGTGACGGGAACACGTTAATTCCCCTTATGATGAGCATATCGTCCGTTCTGCCGCGCGGTTTTTCCATACGGACAAACGTGCGCCCACATTCACATTGAGTGCGTATAAATCTTGTAATATCTTTAGTACGGTAACGCAAAAGCGGAAGCGCCTGTTTGCCTATACAGGTAAACACCAGTTCTCCGTATTCGCCGTCGGGAACTTTCTCACCTGTTTCAGGATTAATAATTTCGGGATAGAACATATCTTCATTAATATGCATACCATTTTGCATTTGACATTCGCTTGCAACGCCGGGGCCCGCAATTTCAGAAAGTCCGTAAATATCATAGGCTTTGATACACAAAAGTTCTTCTATCTGTTTTCTCATATTTTCAGTCCATGATTCAGCACCGAAAATACCGGCTCTCAATTTAAGGCTTTTGGGGTCGATTCCCATTTTTTGTATAGTTTCGCCAATATACATAGCATATGACGGAGTACAGCAGAGAATATTTGAACCGAAATCCTGCATAATAAGTACCTGCCGTTTTGTGTTTCCCGTTGAAACAGGAATCGCAGTAGCACCCAGTTTTTCAGCTCCGTAATGAATACCCATGCCTCCGGTAAAAAGTCCGTATCCATAAGATATGTGTATATAATCGGATTTTGTGCCGCCGGCAGAAGCTAAACAGCGTGCAACACAGCGCGACCAAACATCTATATCTTTTTTTGTATACCCGACTACGGTCTGTTTTCCTGTAGTTCCTGAAGAAGCATGCACTCTGACAAGTTCTTCTTTTGGAACGGCAAACATCCCAAATGGGTATGTATCACGCAAATCATTTTTATAAGTAAACGGTAATTTAGAGATATCGTCTATTGAGCGGATATCACCGGGTAAGAGTCCTATCTCGTCAAAGCGTTTTTTATAAAGCGGAACGTTGTTATAACAGCGCTCAACCATTTTTATAAGTTTTTGGGACTGAATATAACGTAGTACTTCTCGGGAAGCGCACTCAAATTCAGGCTCAAAATAATTTCCCTGCATTAATATTTCCTCCACATTATTAAATTTCCTTAGCACAATATCCAAGCTCAAAAGCTTTTAAGTTCATTTCAATAAATTTTTTGGGTACTGTGGATTTAATAGTATCAATCCAAACTTCTTTATCAGTTTCAAGGCGCTTTGCCATTGCCCCAATAAGTACAACATTTACAGCTTTAACCGAACCGGCTTGTTCAGCAAGTTTAAGCGCGTCAAATGCCACAATTTTTGCACCTTCAGATTTAACAGAGCCTATAATATCATTTGGATAAACAGCATTTCCTGTTATAACAGGCATAGGGTCAATTTGCTGTGTATTTACAATAACTGTTCCATCGGATTTAAGCCAAGGCAAAAATCTTGCGGCTTCAAGCGCTTCAAAAGCAAGAACAATATCCGCTTCGCCTTTTTCAATAATCGGCGAATAAACTTTATCTCCGTAACGAACATATGTAACAACCGAACCGCCTCGCTGGCTCATTCCGTGGACTTCCGAAACCTTAACGTCAACTCCCAGTCCGAGCATTGCACTTCCCAAAACTCGGCTTGCAAGCAAAGTACCCTGTCCGCCGACACCAACGATAATTACGCTTTTAACATTATTCATTTTACCGCCTCCTGTGTTGTAATCGCACCTTTCGCACAAAGACTTGTGCAAACACCACAGCCGACACATTGGGTGTAATCAATAGAGGCTTTCTTGTTTTTTACACTGATTGCCGGACAGCCTATAGATAAACAAGCCTTACAGCCAATACATTTTTCTGTATCCACTGTGAGCGATGGTTTATGCTTTACATATTTGAGCAAAGCACATGGACGGCGGCTGATAATTACGGACGGCCCGTCCGATTCAAGTTCTTCTTTAAGCACTTTTTGAACTTCCGCTAAATTATATGGGTCGCATACACGAACATTTTTAATTCCAACAGATTTACAAAGTGCCTCCAAATTAACCGCACTTGTCGGGTCGCCTTTAATTGTATAACCTGTCGTTGGGTTTTGTTGATGTCCGGTCATGCCGGTAATTGAGTTATCCAAAATTATTACAACCGAATTACTCTTATTGTAAGCAATATCAATAAGACTTGTAATGCCTGAATGAATAAAGGTTGAATCGCCTATTACGGCAACACTCTTCTTTTCGCCTTTTTCTCCGAGTGCTTTGTTATATCCGTGAAGTGCGGAAACAGATGCGCCCATGCAAATGCAAGTATCCATTGCGTTAAGCGGGGCAGAAGCGCCGAGAGTATAACAGCCGATATCTCCGCTTACAAAAACTTTTTCTTTTTTAAGAGCATAGAAAAGTCCTCTGTGCGGGCATCCGCAGCACATAACCGGCGGTCTTATCGGAACTTCTTCTTTTACCGACTTAACTTCAGGAATTTCATTAAGCATACATTTTCTTATTACATTCTGTGAAAACTCTCCGCATTTTGGGAATACGTCTTTTCCATATACTTTAATTCCGTTTTTCCTACAAAAAGTTTCAAAAACATCATCAAGTTCTTCAATTACATAAACTTTATCCACCATATTGGAAAACTTTTTAATTAGGTTTAAAGGAAGCGGATTAACCATACCGAGTTTTAGGTAAGAAACTTTAGAGCCCAAAGCCTCTTTTGCGTACTGGTAAACAGCTCCTGAACAAATAACTCCAATATTAGAATTATTGTCTTCTATTCTGTTAATTTCACAGCTTTCAGCCCATTTTGCAAGCTTTTCGGTTCTTTCCTCCACTACTATATGCTTAGGTTTCGCATTAGCAGGAAGCATAACCGTTTTCGCTGCATTTTTTTCGTATGACTTTAGCTCAATTTCTTCTCTTTCGCAAAGTTCAACAATACTCCTCGAATGTGAAATTCTTGTTGTAAGACGCAGAATAGCGGGAGTATTGAACTTTTCTGATATTTCAAACGCAAGTTTTGCAAAATCCCTGCATTCCGAAGAATCGGAAGGCTCAAGCATAGGAACTTTTGCCGCAATTGCGTAATTTCGTGAATCTTGTTCATTTTGTGAAGAATGAAGTCCTGGGTCATCAGCTACGCCAAAAACCATACCTGCATTGACTCCTATGTACGACATTGTAAAAAGCGGGTCTGCGGCAACATTAAGGCCGACGTGTTTCATTGCGCAAAACGACCTTGCTCCGCCGATAGATGCTCCTGCCGCAACTTCTGCTGCAACCTTTTCGTTTGGAGCCCATTCGCAGTAAACCTCATCATATTTTGAAGCAGCTTCAGTTATTTCGGTGCTCGGTGTTCCGGGATAACTGGAAACCACCTTCCCTCCGGCTTCGTATATGCCGCGGGCAACCGCTTCATTTCCCAATAGCAATTCTTTCAAAAAGCTTCCTCCTTTACAGGCTTAAAAAGGGGGTTTTAATAATCTACCTTTTCCGGTTTATATTACGATACGGAAAATACCCTTTTATAATTAAAATTTTACCGCATCAGAACATACTGATGCGGTTAAACTTTATCCTGAAAAATATTTCATAAGCTTTTTTAATTTTAACTCATTTCATCTGCTTTTTCAACCATTTAAAGCAAATAACCATTAAAGTATTAAACTGCTTATTTTTATTAGAAAAATGCCGCGAAAAATACAGAGCCAAAGATAAGTACAGCACAAATAAGTGCAATCACACGAACAAACCATTTTGTATGATGCTGATACGGTTCCTGATTGCGATTACTCATTTTAATTTCCTCCTAATTATACACGTTTAAATTATTATATCAGAATTAATTAAATATTATAGTT
>ENA-UOOM01002338-UOOM01002338.1-fermentation-metagenome-genome-assembly--contig:-NODE-2338-length-15849-cov-10.501646_pt1 | contig 15849 bp, 17 predicted proteins | sample MGYA00245781_ERZ724031 | MGnify/ENA primary metagenome ERZ724031 (study PRJEB28704, sample SAMN03018317) | fermentation metagenome | biome: anthropogenic terrestrial biome; feature: soil... | reverse complement strand
GTCTTTCCCAAACTGTTTGTCAGTCCCTGCCAGCGACGAGATTTATCTTACCACCAGGGTCCTGAATTGTCAATGATTTTCTTATTTTTTATTTTATTTGTACAATTATGATAATTTCAGAATGCTACAGCCGGTATTTTTTATTTGACAGCCGCCGCTTTTTGTTTTTCAGGGATGTTGATAGCGGCCCATTCTGAATATCCCTTGTTGGCAGTTAGCTTCCCAACTGCTGGAATTCCTCATTTTCATATTAAATGGAGCCTACTGCCTTACCATTGTCGTAACTATATAAGATTTATCGCATCATTGATTGTCTTTACTCCTACAATCTTAATTCCTTTTATCTGTTTCACCATACCCATGGATACCATAGGAAGAATACAGGTTTCAAACCCCAATTTTTTTGCTTCTGTGACCCGCTGCTCTGGCATATTTACCGCCCGGACTTCACCACTTAAGCCTACTTCCCCAAAGACAAGCATCTTTTCATCTATAGGACGATTTTTGTAGCTGGATACCAGTGCCATTATAATCCCTAGGTCGATGGCCGGTTCATTCATTTTAATTCCCCCTGCAATATTAACATAGGCATCATATTCGGATAAAGGGAGGCCAATTCGCTTTTCTAACACAGCCATCAAAAGATTCACTCTGTTATAGTCAGTTCCGGCAGCGGTACGTCTGGGCAATCCAAAATTGCTCCGGCAGACAAGAGCTTGAATCTCTATCAGTATTGGCCGGGTTCCTTCCATAGAGCATGCTACTACAGAGCCGGAAGCATTTTCCGGTTTTCCGCTTAACATATATTCAGATGGATTCTCAACTTCTGCCAGGCCATTTTGGCGCATTTCAAATACCCCAATTTCATTTGTAGAGCCAAATCTGTTCTTCACTCCCCGCAAGATCCGATAGGAGGCGTGTCTGTCCCCCTCAAAATACAGTACCGTATCCACCATATGTTCCAAGACCCTGGGTCCGGCCACAGTACCTTCCTTCGTAACATGTCCCACGATAAAAATTGAGATTCCAAGGCCTTTGGCGAGCTGCATAAATACATTGGTAGATTCTCTGACCTGTGACACGCTCCCCGGCGCAGAAGACACTTCCTCACTATACATCGTCTGAATAGAATCAATAATTACCAGCTCAGGCCGCTGACTCTCAATCACAGTGCGTATAGTTTCCAGATTTGTCTCACACAGGAGCTTCAGATTCTCTGTAAACTTGCCCATCCTGTTTGCCCTGAGCTTAATCTGCGCTAAAGATTCCTCCCCAGATATGTACAATATATTTTTATTAGCTGAGAGGCTTTTGCACACCTGAAGTAGAAGAGTGGACTTTCCAATTCCCGGATCTCCTCCAACCAAAACCAGAGAACCCGGAACAATCCCGCCTCCCAGCACTCTGTCCAACTCCTTGATTCCGGTTCTGAGTCTTGTATGGTCATCTGCACTGACCTGGGAGAGAGAAACAATTTCCGCACTTCTTGCTGTTTTTAATCCGCTCCCCGCTGCGGTGCCGTTCTTTGCCGCGCTTACACTTATCTTCTCCTCCACAAATGTATTCCACTCTTTGCATGCCGGACACTGGCCCAGCCATTTCGATTCCTCATGTCCACAATTCTGACAGAAAAACACACTTTTTTTCCCTTTTGCCATTACTGTCCCTTCCTATATAAAAAGAAACAGGACCACTGCTCTCCTGTCTCTTTTTCTTTCCTTCTATTAACTCTTTGTAGCACATCAGCAAAAAAATATTAACACTTTACTACTCTGACGCCTACGCAGCTGCCTCCGCTTTCCTCCGTGCTGACACTTAACTTCCCACTCAGATTCGTTGCCATCTTGCCGGCAGATATATTATTGATAAATACTTCATACTCGCTGTCCGGCTCCAATTCCAGTGTGAATTGTACATCCTCCGCCGAAGATACACAGAATGTCACTTCAGAATCCGTTTCCTTGAAGTTACTGACAGTGCTGCCCGGTACCGATTCATACACAAACATACCATTGCGCTCCAGCTTAGTTATCTCCTTAAATGTCTTGACTTTATAAATATCGCCGTCAAATTCGAAATTGTCCTGTTTTGACTTAGATGCAAGGGTATAATCTCCAAAACTAAGTGTTCCGTCATCTTCTGCGCGTAACAGTTTTTTTACTGCTGCCATTTTATTATCCTCCTGAGTATTTCAGATTCTTTTTTCTTGCTTGTATCATGGGGGCAAAATACCTTTTGACCTCAACATCATTATATAATAATTTCTTTTTATTTTCTACTGCTTTGTGGACTTTGTGTAAAATTTAATTTCTTTTTTAGAGACTCCAGCTTCCACTTTATCCCCATCCTTCACCTCTCCGTTCAAAATGGCCTCTGCCAGCTTATCCTCCAGCTCTGTCTGCATAGCTCTGCGCAGTGGCCGCGCCCCGAATTTGGCATCGGTTCCCTTTTCCACAATATGCTTCTTGGCAGAATCCCGGATTGTCAAGGTAATATTCATCTGACTCTTCACTCGTTTCGTAAATTCCCTGCACAGCAATGTTACAATCTGTTTCATATGGTTGCTGTTCAATGCATGGAAGACAATAATCTCATCAATACGGTTCAAAAATTCCGGGCGGAATATCATTTTCACTTCATCCATCACATTTTGCTTCATCCGCTTGTAATCATCCTCCGGATTCTCCTTTGTGGCAAATCCAAGCTTTTTCGGCTCTACGATAGCTTTCGCCCCTGCGTTGGAGGTCATAATGATTACAGTGTTACAGAAATCCACTTTGCGCCCCTGGGAATCTGTAATGTGCCCGTCATCCAGCACCTGGAGGAGAATATTGAACACATCGGGATGAGCCTTCTCCACCTCATCAAACAATATGACAGAATAAGGATGCGTCCTTACCTGATCACTTAACTGTCCGCCTTCCTCATGTCCCACATATCCGGGAGGGGAGCCTATCATCTTGGACACTGAGTGCTTCTCCATATATTCGGACATATCCACACGTATCATGGATTGTTCATCCCCAAACAAGGCTTCCGCAAGTGCTTTAGAAAGTTCCGTCTTTCCAACTCCTGTAGGTCCCAGAAAAAGGAATGAACCAATGGGACGTCTCGGATCTTTTAAGCCTACTCTTCCCCTCTTTACAGCTCTTGAAACTGCACTTACAGCCTCTTCCTGTCCGACCACTCTCTTATGAAGAATCTGCTCCAATTTTTTCAATCTGTCAGTGTCACTTTCCGCCAGCTTCTGCACAGGGATCTTTGTCCATGCGGAAACAACATCAGCAATATCCCCCTCCTCAATCCGGGGGGAGTTCACAGCTGTTTTCTTCTGAAAACGTTTCCTCATACTTTTTAGCTTATTTTCAATTTTCTGCTGCTCTTTGTGAAGTTCAGACGCACCTTCAAAATTGCCCTCTTTGATTTTTTCTTCTTTTTGTGCCGCCAGCTCTTTGAAGGATTCCTCATAACTTTTCAGATTATCCGGGACCTTATAGCCCCTCATACTCACTTTTGAGCATGCCTCATCCAGTACATCAATTGCTTTATCCGGCAGATTTCTGTCTGTAATATAGCGCTCTGACAGCTGTACTGCAGCCTCGAGTGCATCATCCCCTATTATAACTTTATGGTGAGTCTCATATTTTTCTTTCAGCCCTTTCAAAATTTCCAGGCACTGTTCCTTGGTAGGCTCTTCCACTGTTATCGGCTGGAAACGTCTCTCCAGAGCAGCATCCTTTTCAATATATTTGCGGTATTCGGCAATCGTGGTGGCACCAATCAGCTGCAGCTCGCCCCGTGCGAGGGAGGGCTTCAAAATACTGGATGCATCAATAGCTCCTTCTGCACCCCCTGCTCCAATTATAGTATGCAGTTCATCCAAAAACAGGATAATATTCTCATTGGCCTTAACCTCTGCAATCAGTCCTTTCATCCGTTCTTCAAATTCTCCACGGTACTTAGAACCCGCAATCATACCCGGCAGATCCAGTGTATAGATTCTTTTTCCTTTCATACCTTCAGGCACGACACCCATGGCAATTCGGGCTGCCAAGCCTTCAATAATGGCCGTCTTTCCGACTCCCGGCTCACCCACAAGACACGGATTGTTCTTTGTGCGCCGGCTTAACACCTGCATCAGACGGTAAATCTCTTCCTCCCGTCCCACAACCGGGTCCAGACGGCCCTCCTCTGCCTCAGCAGTCAAATCGGTGCAGAACTGCTCCACCGCTGCGCCCCTGCCCTTTAAATCCTCCTGAATTTCTTCCTGATATTCTTTAGGATCTATACCTACCGCATTAAAAACGTCCAGCAAAATTTTCTGCAGGTTGACATTCAATGTAATCAAAATCCTTGCCGCAACACAGTCTACATCGTGGATAATAGCCATAAGAAGATGTTCTGTCCCCACTCTCCTTGTATGCAGATGCTGTGCCTCTCTCCTGCTGCTTTCCAAAATGTATTCCAATCTCGGGCTTTCCGTGGGATGCTCTACGCTCAGCGCATCATCGGCAGGCGAAATCAATTCGTCCATCAAGCGCAGAATTTTCTCTTCATCCACACTGTTTGCAGCCAAAATCTGACCGGCAACACCTGTATACTCCTTTCTGAGCCCAAGCAGAAGGTGCTCCGTCCCAATATAAGGATGCTTTAACTTTTTTGCCATGGTACCCGCATATTTAATGACCTGTTCAGCTTGTTTTGTATAATGATTCTGCATGTTCTCCTCCTGTCGCATAACCCTTTATTTTTACAGTTTATTAATTATTCATACCCTTCAAATATTTCATCTACCAGATTATGCACTTCTTCCCTGGATATATTCTTACATCTTCCTTCTGCAAGCAGGATCACCAGCTGCTGCTTCATTATCTCCAGTGCCTTTATCTTGTCAATATCCAGAGCGATCACAGCCCCATGTCTTCTGTCGAGCTGAATAAACCCCTCCTGCCTCAGTACACTGTATGCTTTATTCACAGTGTGCATATTAATGCCCACTGTGTCAGCCAGCTGACGCACGGACGGGAGGGAATCCCCCTCCTGTATGTCAGAAGTGGCAATTCCCATAATAATCTGGTTGCGCAGCTGGATATAGATAGCCTCATCACTGTTAAAATCTATTTCAATCATCATATCATCACCTGCCTTTTGTTATACCTATGTTAGCACAAATATGCCCATTTTCGCAAGTCCAGATTTATAACGTATAAAACCATAAATTTTATCATATAATAAAATGTACACTCTTGACATTACGTACATAAATTCTTATAATGGAGGTGTCAAAGGAGATGATAGAAATGTTAATGGAAAAAGCGACAACTGTAAGAAAAGAATGGAGCGCTGTTGTTGACAGCGTGGTACACGAAAAGCCAAAGTTTATCAAAAGAACAAGGGATAAAATGTGGTTTTCCAATTTTGAAACAATGGAAGAGATTTTAAAGATTTATACATTTACTGCTAAGAAATTTATAGAAGATGACGGCTCTGTCACACTGGCCTTAAATGAAATTGATCTAGTCGAAAACGGAACAGATGAGCAGGCTGCACGTTTAGAGCTGGGAGAGGCAATTTTACAATATTCGGCGGATTATTATGCAGACTATGAACTTTATACCCATGCACCAAACAGGAAGGGGCATATCCCATATATTTTCAAGGCTCTGATCATGGATAATGCAAAAGAAATAGGAGACAGTATCGAATGCCAAGATGGAAAGAACTAAAAAGATTCTGTGACAGAGACGGTTGGAAATTATACAAGGATACCGATCACTATTTTTATAGAAAATTAGATGATGACGGAACTCTCCGTCTGACTAAAATCTCCAAAGGCTCCGGGGAGATACATACAGCTATGTGGAAGACAATATTGAAAAAACAGCTGCAGGTAACACAGGAATATTTCAATAGTAAAATCTAATATATGCTTTCCCACATCTCCAACTATTGCATCTCCCCGATTTTTTTATAAGGTCCGAAGTTTTTCTGAAAATTCACTGCTCAATGTGATTTTTGCCACATAGAACACTTCCCCTGTCATGTATACATTCCAGTCTTCATCTATCTCTACTTGTAAGTCACCCCCCGGCATATGGACAATTATCTTATTCCCTGTCAGTCCCAGTTTATAGGCAACTCCCGCAGCCGCACAGGCCCCTGTTCCGGTAGCCATAGTGTAGCCGGCACCTCTCTCAAAGGTTTCAATCTCAATATGACTGTCATCCACCACTTTCATTATTTCCGTATTTATCCGTTCTGGAAAATATCTTGCAACCTCCGAATAGTTCCCAATCTTGCAGACCAATGGCTTTGAGATTTCCCGCATTGGGATGACACAGTGGGGATTTCCCACAGATATACAAGTAACCGGATAGAGGGTTCTGCCGAAAACCATATCTTCGTTGATTACCTCACGGCGTTCTCCGGTCACCGGAATCTCATCGCTCCAGAATGATAATTTTCCCATGGACACACGCAGCCTGCTGCCGTCCTCATTCAAATAGGTGATTTCCACCAATCCGCCGTCCGTAACTAATTTATAATTCTTCTTCTGTACATAGCCTGCATCTTTCAGATATTTTGCAAAAATACGGACACCGTTGCCACTTTTTTCAGCTATACTTCCATCCGGATTCCAAATCCGCAGGGACATGTGGCTCTCCCCTATGAATGGTCCCTCCAGAATTCCATCGGAGCCAAGTCCCATATTTCTGTTGCAGAGCATAGCTGCATTTTCTTTGTTCAGTTGCAACTCATTTTTGTTAGGATCATACACTAAATAATCATTTCCAAGTCCGTGATAACGCTCCATTGTAACTTTCATCAACAACGCACCTCCTGTTTCTACCATTGTACCAGGCATTTTCCTCATATAATACGGAGTAAATGCTTTTGATATTGCAAATAATGCTATATTATAGTATAGTTTAGCCAGAGTTACCTTCCAACCAGAAAGGAGATTTTATGCAGGAATATAATAAACGGGGCTACCTAAACAGCAATTTCCGTATTTTTCACCTAGAGGATAATCTCTCTAAAGAATTTGAATTTCATTATCATGACTTTCTTAAGATTACGATTTTTATCAAGGGCAAGGTACAATATTATATAGAGGGGAAAACATATGATCTGGAGCCTTACGACATTGTTCTGGTGAACCGCAATGACATCCACCGGATACGGGTCGACAACTCTCTGCCCTACGAGCGAATCATTGTGTACATCTCACCTGGGTTTATACAAGACTACAAAACCTCGGAATATGACTTGGGTTATTGCTTCGAAAAAGCAAAAAAAGAACACTCCAATGTGCTTCGGATTCCTTCACTTGAAAAAAGCTCGCTTTTCAAGATTACGAACCGCCTGGAGCGCTCCTTTGAAGATAATGAATATGCCAGCAGCCTGTACCGGCAGGTTCTTTTCCTGGAATTTATGATACATTTAAACCGCGCTGCCATGAAAAACAGAGTGGAGTTCCTGGATACTGGGTTATACAACACAAAGATTGTAAACATCATGCAGTATATTAACAGCCATCTCACCGATAATCTTGACATTGATACACTGGCCCAAAAATTTTACATCAGCAAGTATTATATGATGCGGCTGTTTAAAGCCGAGACCGGATACACCATCGGAAATTACATTACCTACCGCCGCCTGCTGCTCGCCAGGGAGCTGATCTCTGATGGACAGCCCATCACTCAAGCCTGCTTTTCCAGCGGATTCAGCGATTACTCTACTTTCTTCAGGGCTTATAAGTCGGAATTCTCCGAGTCACCGCGCAATTTGTTAAACACTTAAATGTGTTTTAGATACAGTATATCCATCCGTGTTCCGCGGCCTTCTTCGCTGTCCACTATGACCTTTGCCCCGTGCAGCAGTGCACCGTGTTTTACGATAGAGAGCCCTAAGCCTGTTCCTCCGGTTTCTTTTGAGTGGCTCTTATCAACCCGGTAAAAGCGCTCAAATATTCTTTCCTGTTGTTCCTTTGGAATTCCTATTCCATTATCTGCCACGCTGATTTTCGGCCCCTGAAGTGTGTTCCCGACCCATACAGACACTTTTCCTTCAATCACATTATATTTGATTGCATTTTCACATATATTATAAATCATCTCATCGAGTATCTGGCGGACACCCCGGTATACTACCGGCTCACCTGTTAAGGTTATATGAACCTTCTTTGCATTTGCCTGGGGTGCAAGACGGCTCACAATTTCCCGGCATAAGGCATACAAATCTACATCCTCCTTCTCAAAATCTACAGATGCCTCATCCAGCTTCGAAAGTTTGATAATATCCTCCACCAGCGTAATAAGGCGCTTTGTCTCTTTGTATATCCGCTCTGAAAAATTAGGTATATCTTCCGGTTTCACCAGACCATCCTTCATAATTTCCGCGTAGCCGGAAATAGAAGTCAGGGGTGTCTTTAATTCATGGGATACATTAGCCGAAAACTCTTTGCGCATATTGGCAACGGCATCTTTTTCCATATTCTGCCGGTTTATCGCCTGCAGAAGAGGGGACAGTTCTTCGTAGATACCATTGTCAAGAGGATGTTCTATATCCAGCTCGTTGATAGGTCTTATTAATCTGGCCGTCTGCCATTTCGACATCAGCCAGGCAAGAACCAGCATAGAAACTGCCAATATGCCCATGACCGGCAGCACTCTCAGACCTGTTCTCATCAGACCGTCCATTGTCTTTGCAATACGCAGTACTGTTTTATCATCCAGACGCAGGGCATAATAATACATCTTGCGGCCCAGCGTACCAGACATCCGGATATCTGTGCCGAAACCTTTTGTCATGGCACTTTGTATCTCCGGCCTGGATTTATGGTTCTCCAGTTTGTCCCCATTACTTTGGGAATCATACAGGACAGCTCCATCTTCGGCAACCCAGGTCACACGGGCTCCTTCATCGACATCTGCCATCTGCTGCAGATAACTGCCGCCGGAAGTATTGATAGCTCTCCCGATATACTGCGCCTCCTGCTTCATGTCTGTTTCCAGTATGGACAGCGTCTGATTATATACAACCATGGTAAGAATCATATAGGAAATCAGCAGTGTAACGGAGAATATAAACACCATACTCCTTTGAATTTTAGCTCTCATGCTGCCCTCCTATACGGTATCCTATGCCCCGCACAGTTTCGATAATAGCTCCCTTGTCCCCCAGTTTCTGCCGAAGAGTCCTTATATGAACATCCACAGTCCTTGTCTCGCCGCCAAACTCATAGCCCCATATATCCTCCAGCAGCTGATTCCTCGTAAGTACAATATTCTGGTTTCGCATAAGGCGCTCCAGAAGTTCGAACTCCTTCAGCGTCAGTGTTACCAGCTTTTTGCCCACAGTCACTTCATGCTTCTTTACGTTCACATGAACTCCCGCAACGCTCATATCATCCTTGTCCGAATCCTTGCCTGTGCGGCGCAGAACCGCTTTTATGCGGGAGACCAGCTCCATCATTCCAAAGGGCTTGGCGAGATAATCATCGGCACCCGAATCCAGGCCAATCACCTTGTCATACTCTGAGCCCTTTGCCGTCACCATGATCACAGGAATATTCTTCGTCCTCGAAGAGCTCTTCAATTTACTGAGCAGAGTAAGCCCGTCTTCTCCCGGGAGCATAATATCAAGCAAAATAAGCTCCGGCGTATCAGATGCCATTGCTTCCAGAAAAGAACTTCCCTCCGCAAAGCCCTGTGCTCTAAGCCCCGTGCTTTCCAATGTATATATGATCAGTTCCCGGATATTGTCATCATCTTCTACGCAATATATCATTTTGCGCCCTCCCGGCTTCCAGCCTACAAGTTTGCTCCGTCTCTGTGAACACCGGTTATGGAGAATTCCACCCACTCGGCAATGTTCGTTGCATGATCCCCGATACGCTCCAGATACTTTGTTACCATAATCTGGTCAAATATACGGTTTCCGTGTTCGCCTTTTTCTGCGCGGATATATTCTACAAGTTCATCCCGGATTGTATCAAACAGGTTGTCTACGTAATCGTCCGCCTCCATCACATGCTTTGCCAGCTCCAGATCCTTTGTGACATAAGCGTGCACACTGTCGCGCACCATTTTGCTGACCGCATCGGCCATTGTGCCAATCTGTTTGATGTCTGTTGCTGCGGATTGTTTTGAAGAAATAATAATCTCCGCAATATCCGCTGTCTGATCCCCGATACGCTCCATGTCCGTAATCATCTTAAGAGCCGCGGAGATTCTCCGCAGATCCTTCGCCACAGGCTGCTGCTGCAAAAGGAGCTTCAGACATAGCCTTTCCACATCCTTTTCCATCTGGTCAATCTCTTCGTCTGCCTCTATAATTGCCTGTGCCTGTTTCTGGCTCCCTTCCTCCAGAGCACGGGTAGCCTTAGCTATAGCCACTTCACACAGTTCTCCCATGCGGGTGAGCATTTCTTCCAATAATTCCAACTGCTCGTCAAACCGACTCCTCATCTTAACCAAACCTCCCTGTAATATAATCCTCCGTCCTCTTATCCGAAGGTATTGAAAAAAGCTTCTCTGTCTGATTATACTCTATGACCTCACCCAGAAGAAAAAACGCCGTGTTGTCAGATATACGCACTGCCTGCTGCATGTTATGTGTTACCATGACAATAGTATAATCATTTTTTAATTCCAACGCAAGGTCTTCTATCTTGGATGTAGAGATCGGGTCCAGCGCAGACGTCGGTTCGTCCATCAGAAGAACCTCAGGCTCTACCGCAAGGGCTCTTGCTATACACAGACGCTGTTGCTGTCCCCCGGACATCCCCAGGGCACTCTTTTTCAATCTGTCTTTACATTCTTCCCATATAGCCGCACTGCGCAGAGATTTCTCCACAATATCATCCAGTTTGGACTTGGCGCGGACCCCGTGTGTTCTCGGTCCGAATGCAATGTTATCGTAAACACTCATAGGAAATGGATTTGGTTTCTGAAACACCATTCCCACCCGCTTGCGCAGAAGGTTTACGTCCATACCCCTAAATATATTTTCATTGTCCAGCAGAATTTCACCTTCAATCCGGCAGCCTTCCACCAGATCATTCATTCTGTTGATGGATTTGAGCAGCGTAGATTTTCCGCATCCGCTGGGACCTATAAAGGCTGTAATTTTATTTGCTTCTACATCCAGATTTACACTTTTCAAAGCCTGAAAATCATCGTAAAATAAATCCAGATTTTTGATTTCTATTTTTCCCATCTTTTGTTTCCTCTCTACACTTTCGTTAATCTTTTTGCTATTACCCCGGACAGTGCATTGATTCCGACAACCAGGATAAGCAATATAACCGCTGTGGCATATGCCTGATCCATATACAGGCCCTCACTTGCCAGATTATACATATGCACGGCCAGTGTTCTTCCCGAACCCATCACATTGGACGGAACCTTCGCCACAGTTCCGGCCGTGTACATCAGTGCAGCTGTCTCTCCTACGATTCTTCCGATTGCCAGAATCACACCTGCAAGGATTCCGGGTACTGCCGAAGGAAGTACAATATGAAATACTGTCCTAAGTTTCCCGGCCCCCAGTCCAAAACTGCCCTCACGGTAGGAATCAGGTACGGACTTAAGTGCCTCCTCCGTAGTGCGCATAATCAGCGGCAATATCATAATAGCCAGGGTGAACGCTCCTGCCAGGAGGGAAAATCCCCAGCCAAGAGTATTGACGAAAAACAGCATGCCAAACAAGCCGTATACAATGGAAGGAATTCCCGAAAGTGTCTCTGTTGTCAGCCGGATAATCCCCATAAATTTGTTTCCTCTCTTCGCATATTCTACAAGAAAAATAGCGGCAAAAATTCCAAGGGGAACTGCAATCACTAAAGAAAGCAGTGTCATCGTTACTGTATTGATAAGTGCCGGGACCAAAGAGGCATTCTCTGATGTATACTTTAGTGAAAATAAGGAAGGTTTAATGTAAGGAAGCCCGTGCGCCAGTATATAAACAACCAGATAGATTAGCACTGCAAATGTGAGGAGTGTTCCCAGCATAACCAGCAGCACCATGATAAAGGAGCCGGGATGATTCAGATATGTTTTCACTTTTTGCCCAAATGTAGATTTATTGTTCACGCTCACCCCTCCTTTTTATCAACGCCACGCTGAAGTTAATAAGCAGGATAAATACAAACAGCACCACTCCGGTAGCAATCAATGCCTCCCTGTGTAAATCTGCTGCATATCCCATCTCAATTACAATATTGGCGGTGAGGGTCCTGACACCTTTCATAATCCCCGCAGGCATTCTGGCCTGATTGCCCGCCACCATGATAACCGCCATGGTTTCTCCGATTGCGCGCCCTATGCCAAGTACAACTCCTGCAACCACACCGGATTTTGCCGCAGGTATTATGACCTTGAAAATGCTTCTCTCGTGAGTTGCACCCAGGGCAAGTGCCCCTTCATAGTACTGGGCGGGGACAGCCCGGATGGCAGATTCTGTCACACCGACGATGGTAGGCAGAATCATTATTCCCAAAAGAAGAGAGGCTGTCAGAATACTGTTCCCGTTCCCGCTGCTTCTTGCCAGTCCTATCATCTTCAAGGCTCTCCCCAGCTCTCTGACCCGGGGGACAAGTACCACCAGTCCGAAAAATCCGTACACAACAGAGGGAATCCCTGCAAGAAGCTCAATCGCAGCCTTCAGAGGTTTATATATTTTCTTTGGACAGTACATAGCCATAAACACCGATGTCAGTATGCCTATAGGTACACCTACAATCACTGCCCCCGCAGTTACATAGAGGCTTCCTACAATCATAGGAAGAATTCCATAGATATCATTGCCTGGTTTCCATCTTTGACCTGTTATAAACTTTATGAATCCAATTTCTTTCATGGCAGGGATACCATTCGCAAACAAAAAAATGCAGATGAGAGCTACCGCCAGTACTGAAGTACAGGCGGCAGTGAAGAACACTCCCTGCATGAATTTTTCATTCCATGTCTTTGATTTCATTTATTCGACTACCTCATCCCAGGTGAGCGCATCGCCGGTGTAAATTGATTTCACCTGATCGCTGCTCAATTCATCTACAGTGCTGCTCTTATTAACAATAACTGCAATTCCGTCTGTGGCAATAACAGTCGGCTTCAGTCCTGCAGACAGCTCTGTGTTTTTTAGTTCTCTGGACGCCATTCCAATATCATAGCTTCCGTCAATTGTTGATGTCATTCCTGTTGTGGAATCTGTTGTCTGAAGTTCAATCTCTGCATTAGCATTCACGCCTTTATATGCTTCAATCAATTTTTCCATTACGGGCGACACGGAAGAAGAACCTCCCACTACCGCTTTTCCTGAAGGTGATGTACCCTCAAAAGGTTTTACATCCTCCAGTGCGATGTAATTGTTATCCGTAATAACTGCCTGCCCTTCTTCACTCAGGATAAAATTCATAAAATCCTTTGCCACCTCATTATCCAAATCTTCCTTGGTTGCAATATTAAATGGCCTGGAAACCTTATATGTGCCTGATTTGACATTTTCAGCCGTTGCTTGGGCCCCATCAATCTTCACTGCCTTTACAGTGTCTCCCAGTGAGCCAAGGGAAACATAGCCGATTGCATATTCATCTTGGGCCACCGTTGTCATCATGACGGAAGTACTATTTGTAATTTGCGCCTCCTCTGTTGTCATATCTACCTTTTCCCCGTCCTGTTCCTCTTCAATCCCGAACAGTTCGATAAATGCTCCTCTTGTACCTGAACCTTCCTCCCGGGAAACAATTGTAATGTCATTGGAGCTGTCCCATTCTGACTGAGTATCTCCTGATGTATCTGATACATCTGACGCGTCTGAACCACCGCATCCGGTAATACCGGCTGCCAGCATACCTACTGCTGACAATATCGCTATAAACTTTTTCATTCTCATCTTTTCATTCTCCTTTACATGTATGTATTTGACTATTCCTCTTCACAGCTAAAATGATATAAAAGAAATGTTAAATGTAAAAGCCAAAGAATGTTAAATCTCTGTAAAAAAGCAGCATACTCTGAATATATGTTCTTTCAGAAGATGCTGCTTACAGTTTAGCCATGCGAAATCGAACTGCTGGCTAAACTCAATCTGCGGTTTTATTTTTTCATTCTCGGCTCAAAGATGAAAGAAGCAAGATACCCGAAAATAAGGGCCGCCGAGATTCCTATGGCGCTTGCTTCTAATCCTCCCATAAATATTCCCAGAAACCCGTTCTTGTCAACAGCTTCCTTTACGCCTTTCCACAGCACATTTCCAAACCCCAGCAAAGGAACACTTGCTCCTGACCCGGCAAATTTTACAAAGGGCTCATATATCTTGCAGAATCCCAATACTGCGCCGACGCAGACGAGAAGTACCATAATTCTGCCGGGCATCAGTTTTGTGCGGTCCATAAAAATCTGTACAACGGCACAAATAATTCCTCCTATTAAAAAAGCCTTCAAGTAATCCATAAAAACCTCCTATCACAAGGGCACTACTCTATCATAAACCCGCTTTTGTATCTCTTGGCAGTCACCCATATTTTAACAGTGCTCCAGTACAATTGCATGTGCAATTCCCGGTACACTGGCACCTTCGTTGAAACTTACTGTCGACATAAGTGCCCCAGTGGGAACAAAAAGCACTCGTTTCCATTCTCCTTTTTTTATCTTTGGCAAGACATATGCAGCCAGGGTGACTGCTGCACAGCCGCAGCCGCTCCCACCAGCATGAGTGTCCTGTGTCTTTTGATCAAATATTGTCATTCCACAATCCAAATGCATTGTTCTGATGTCACTCCCCTTTTTCTTTATCAGATCAAACAAAATGTCTTGTCCCACATATCCCAAATCTCCGGTTACAATCCTGTCATAATCCTCAGCTTTTCTCCCAAAATCTTTAAAGTTCTGCATAATGGTATCTACAGCTGCAGGTGCCATACACGCCCCCATGTTCTGAGAATCTTTCAGCCCATAGTCTACAATTTTTCCAATGGTTACGCCGCTGATTCTGATATGGCTTTTTTCTGTACCCACCAAAAATGCTCCGCTGCCCGTAACAGTCCAGTGGGCGGACAAGGGTCTTTGGCTTGCATATCCCAGGGGAAAGCGGAACTCTTTTTCCGCGCTCCCGAAATGACTGGAGGTCACTGCCAGCATATAATCCCCATAGCCTGCCGCCACACACATGGCACCTAGAGCCAGTGCCTCACCGGATGTGGAGCAGGCACCAAATAATCCGAACATGGGAATCTGCAGTGCTTCAATTCCCATAGAAGTGGCTATTCCCTGACGCAGCAAGTCCCCTCCAAAAAGATACCGTACCTTTTCCGGGGGGATGTGTGCTTTGCCAAGCGCCAATATACATGCTTCCTTCTGCATATTACTCTCTGCCTCCTCCCAGGTTTTTGCCCCAAAGAGGTCATCTTGGCTGGCCATATCAAACAATTTTGCAAGCGGACCCTCGGACTCTTTACTGCCAACTACAGAGCCGCTGCTGATAAGATAAGGAGAGACACCAAAACTGATGCTTTGGCTGCCTATTACCTGATTCATCTCTTACCCTCTTTTCATACTAAGTTTTCCTGAATCCTTTTGAATGTAATTGATACATAGTTAAAAATCCAGAATTTTAAAGGTAGTATGTGTAAATTATATTAAATTTATGTATGGCGATTTGGAAATCAAAATTGAAACTTTTAAAATATATTTTAATTTTTAGTTGCTGTGTGAATACTTCGTGAAAACAATTTTGAATAAAATAAAGATTGGACGAGTTAAGATTTAGTTTTCTATTCACACTCCCTGATTTTCTTTCTCAAAGGCAGAACCATAGCCGGAGATACAGAGAGTTCATCCA
>ENA-UOOM01002336-UOOM01002336.1-fermentation-metagenome-genome-assembly--contig:-NODE-2336-length-15854-cov-5.163681_pt1 | contig 15854 bp, 14 predicted proteins | sample MGYA00245781_ERZ724031 | MGnify/ENA primary metagenome ERZ724031 (study PRJEB28704, sample SAMN03018317) | fermentation metagenome | biome: anthropogenic terrestrial biome; feature: soil; material... | reverse complement strand
GCATCTCGTATCCCGTATCCCGCATCTCGTATCTCGTATCCCGCATCTCGTATCCCGTAACCCGTAACCCGCATCTCGTATCCCGTAACCCGCATCTCGTATCCCGTATCCCGCATCTCGTATCACGTATCCCGCATCTCGTATCACGTATCCCGTAACAGTATCTACAGCAACGAACTGCTGTCCGGATCCAAATACAATATGGCATTGTCATGGGTTCTTAGAATAGAAGCCGGGCAAGCCTCAGAAATATCTCCCTGGACTGTATTCTTTACTGCCTGAGCCTTGGTTATTGCAGGTACCATGCAGAAAAGGTTTTCTCCAGCCATTAAAGCAGGAATTGTCAAAGTTAATGCATGGGTCGGAACTAAATCCACTGAAGCAAAGGCCCCGTCATTTACCTGCTGGTTCCTGCAGGCATCATCCAACTCCACTACTTTAACCAGTTTGGAATCTTTAAAATCCGCAACTGGCGGGTCATTGAAAGCTATATGACCATTTTCACCAATTCCCATACAAATTATATCTATGGTTGTGTTCCCCAGCAACTGGGCGTACCTGTCAGCTTCTACTTCGATATTTGTTGCATTACCATCAATAAAATGAACCGCTTTGAAAGGAACCTTGTCAAAGATTCTAGCTCGCAGGAAATTTCCAAAAGCCTGAGGTGCGTCCTTATCCAGCCCTATGTATTCATCCATGTGAAAAGCAGTGACCCTTTCCCAGGATATTTCTTTATCCGCAACCAGAGCTGCCAGGAACTCATTCTGGGATGGAGCTGCAGCAAATACCATGCTTATCTCTTCTTTTGTAGAAAGTAATTCCTTGATCTTCGCAATAACTTCCACTGCGGCATCCTCACCCATTGCGTCACGGGAATCATAAATTTTTACAAGCAACTTGTCTGCGTTAAACTCTTTTACACTACTCATTTGATTACATTCCTTCCTTGTTTGCTTACCCCTTGTTTGCTTACTATTACATGTTTATAGTTGATACCATTATACTCTTTTGTCACCCTGAATTATATGAAGGGTCTAAAAACCAGATTCTTCGCTACGCTCAGAATGACAAATTCCGGTGATTTATATGGCTAATTAAGGCTCAAATAGATAATTAAGGCTCAATTAGCTCCATTCAGTTTCACTGACCGACCTGTTTCGTAGGATTTAGATGCACAATCCAATAGATCCATGATTTCCAGCGCATCTTCCGGCTTTGACAAAGCTTCACCAGTCTGGAAGAACTCTCTCATATCATGCAAAAGCTCGGTGTAAAACCAATAAGAATTCACAACAAAGGATTCAATTTTGTTGTCACCTTTCAAATTGCCGCCATAGGAATAATCGCTTTCAGTGAGGACCACAACTCCTTGTCTCTTATCAGGATAGCTGACCACAGCAACAGCACCGGCTTCTGCCTTTAGGACATCTATACTGACTGCGCCGCGCCCCATAGCTCTCTCCAACATTTCAAAACAATGAACTCCGTACCAAATGATACCGCTTCCAACCGGCGGAACTCCCAACGGACCATAGATATAAGCTTGTTTTGGCTGAGGAATAGCGCTGCTTGCATCAACCAGGTTCTGTGAATATCGCAAAGCTGAAGCAGACAATAACGGAATATCATGCTCTTCAGCCAGATCGCAGATCTGCTTTCCATTTTCATAACTGTCAGCCAGGGGTTTGTCCAGGAAAACAGGCTTTTTCAAGTTTAAACTCAAGATTTTCTTGAAATATTCCAAATGGAGAGACGGATCGTTAATTTCTATCATAATTGCATCACAACCTGCTGCTGCTTCCTTAACGCTGTCAACAATTTTTACGCCCCACTCTTCCAACTGTGCTTTACGCTGAGCAAGGATTTCATCATTTGTAAAAGGGGTTAAAAAAGGATAACAGGTAACTACTTCCATTCCATCTACTTTTAAATCCGCCGGGCAGTCTGGTGCTTGCATTCTGCGTGTAAATTCGATTGAATGACTGGTGTCTAGTCCTACAATACCGATTCTAGTATTTTTCATAGATAAACATCCTTCCTTATTCGTTTGTAAAAACGTTTCCTATAACTGCTTCGTTTCTTTTATTATACAATCTGATTTGTTTTCGTCAAGCAGACCAAACAACAAACATAAGTTTTAAGGTCAACTTCCCTGATGAATCACAGCTCTTAAAATCATTATGCATATTTATTTACAATTTCACACATTGTATCATATTGCTCCAGCATATCCTTAGCCAGCTTGATTTGGCACCTGGCACGATCCAAGTTATGATTGGGTCTGTGGAGTCTGAAATACTTGTCTCCGTTTAGATGATCCAAGAGGAAACGTGAAGCCAGTTCTATGGTGATGATTACAGCTCCTAAAGCCATGGTGTCCACTTCTTTCTGGGTTAAAGAACCCTGACAGGCGGTCATAAATCCGCGGGTAAACTCCTCGTAATGCTCCATATTCAAGCCCACCTTGGATAGATCCGGTTCATCTTCTACCGCAGTATTGGCTGCAAAACGTATGGCGTCTCCAAAATCATATGTTGCCAGCCCGGGCATGACGGTATCCAGGTCAATTACACACAATGGTTCCAAGCTGTCCTGATCCATTAAGATATTGTTGTATTTCGTGTCATTATGGGTAACCCGCAGAGGGAGTTCTCCCTTATCCAGCAAATCCACCAATGTAGAAGCCAGCTCTCTTTGCTCCTCAAAGAATTTAATCTCTTCTTTCACGTCCTTAGCTCGTCCCAGGGGATCCAGGGAAACCATTTCAAAGAAAGCATCTAATCGCTTTTTAGTGTTGTGGAAATCAGGGATGGTGACAAACAGCCTGTTCATGGGAAGATCCGACAACAGCTCCTGAAACCTTCCAAAGGCATATCCGGCGCTGTATAGGATCTTGCTGTCTTCCACAAAATCAAAGGCAACGGAATTCTTGACGAAATAACAGACTCTCCAATAATCTCCATCTACAATTGTATAGTTATTTCCTGCTTTGTTGTTAAAGAAGGTTATTATGTCACAGGTATCTTTGGTGATCTTCGGTCGTGTATGTACCGATATTTCCTTGATGTTACGCATAACCTTAATGGGTTCCTTAAAAACATAATCATTTATCCTTTGAAAGATGTATTCTTTTTCTGTGTGGTTGTCAATGCGGAGCAGTACTCGATATGTATCGTTAACATGCCCATTGACGCATTGTGTGAAAGCCTTTAAAGAACCGGGCAAAATGTATTGGTCACTTACCTCTTTCAAAGTTTGAATAGTTCTAATGTCCATGAGTGACAATCCCCTCTCAATTAACTTGTTATATTTATTGCTTATTCTTCTACCATATTATTTTATATCGACTTGATGTGATACTCAATCTACATCAAAATGCTCTATATTTTCTGTCTTTTTGGGAGGTTTTGAATCCCCATGTTTTACGAACAGCATGGTGCAAAAGGACAACAGAGAAAACACTACTGCGTAGGGGAACAAAGTTCTATATGAGATCTTCTCCAATAGTAAGCCTGAAAAAATCGGGGTAAATATCTGGGCTGCCATGGAGAAGGTGTAATAATATCCCGTATATTTTCCCACATCGCCTCTGCGGCTCATCTCAACTACCATGGGATAGGAATTGACGTTGATTGCTGCCCATCCTATACCGGTGAAAGCAAAGACTACATTGATCCAGGAAGAGTATTCTACAAAAAGATAACCGACAAAATAGGAAATGGTCATCATAAGGATACCAATCAAGATGGTTTTCTTACGACCTATGGTGCTGGCTATCATGCCAATCGGAATATAACTGACGATAGCAGCAGCACCGGCTACCATAAGGGAGTTGGCAAAGCTGCCCCCCGTTAAACCCCAAACTTCACCGGCATAACGAGAATAAGCAGTGGTAACAGCATTATATGCGGTAAACCACAGAAATATTGATGCCAGAAGTAAGACTAAGCTTTTCATCACTTCTTTGGGCAAAGGTCCTGTAGCTTCTTTTACATTTGCCTTATCCGCTTCAGTATCAGTTGATATAGAATCTGCCATTTCCGCAGCCAGCTTTTTCTCTCGAATGGTTAAAATCAGGATGACCACAGAAACCACCATCAATAATGCTGCCAAGGCAAATATTATAGTGTAATCCGGATTGCTTTCTTTTTTTACCAACAGGCTGATCAGCCCCAGGGCAATTATGTAACCTACAGCCCCCATCAGATTGATAACCGCATTTGCTTTGCTGCGGAGAGGTTTTGGTGTTAAATCAGGCATCAATGCCACAGCAGGCGAGCGATAACTTCCCATAGCAAGCAGAGTAGCTCCCAAGGCTATGAAAAACATGGGGAAATTAACTGTCTGATCTGCTCTGGGAATAATCATCATGAATATGACGGCAAAAAATGTTCCTATAATGATAAAAGGAGTTCTTTTTCCAAATCGAGTGTCTACCCTGTCAGACCAAGCTCCAAACAGCGGCAGGAGGAATAAGGCAAGTACATTGTCCACAGCCATAATAGCACCAGTGAGCGTTTCTCCCAATTGGAATGTATTCTTTAACATCAAAGGAATAACACTGTCATAGAGCTGCCAGAATGCAGATATGGATAGAAATGCAAAACCAATAAGTGCTGTTCGTTTATAATTCAGCTTCACAGATATGCCCCCTTTTTTATTCTATATTATTATCTTTAGCAAGTTTTTTCTTCTGATCCATATCCTCACCCGCTTTATATTTTTATATATCCATTATAGCCACGATAGACAGTTTTCACAAGAACAACGAGAGATTTGAATCTTGTATTCGATCCACAAAGGATAGTTCTGCACAAACTCATTTCTTCCTATAGCTGAAAAAGCCGGGACCTGTATTGCTAGATTCGACACGGCCCGTGAAGAATACATATACGGAGATATACTTATTGCAAACCGTGGGAACCCACTTGTGGATTTTGTTGATTTTATCGACGCTTGTCAGGAACAACTTAATTTTACTTAGCTGTTCAGTTGTCTGTCTATTCGCAGCTCGTTAAAGACTGTGGATTTGCTCAGTGCTTTAATCAAAACAAAAGCAATAGCTGCATCTACGAAATGATGAAGCATAGTACCCACACCGGTTACCACAAATATCTTATAAGGATCAAAGGGCACAAAAGGCAGAACAACAAGCACTTCCAGCCACCCGTGAACAGGTGCAGTTATAAGAAATGCTATTTTTACGGAAACGCCTTTTTTAATCATGGCACCACCTGCCAAGGCTACAAAAACATGCATAAAAGCTCTGGCTCCAATCAAAGGACCCAAGTTGAGAAAGAAACCCAAAGCAGAACCAAGTCCAACCATAACTGCTGCCCAGGGACCCAGTAACATGGATAAAAACATTGGCACGTGAGAACCTAAAGTTGCAGAAAAAGGATCATACACAACTTTAAATACAACAACAAAGGGTATCAATATAGCTAATGCAGTTAGCAGTGCTGTTACAGTCAGTCTCTTAGTATTCATTGTGTTCATAAGAAAGCCTCCATAAATATTTTATTTTAATCATAGCAGGTGTATATACAGCTGTCAAGAAATTCTTACAGTACACAATTGCTATACAATTGCTCATAGTACACCTAACTTAGAATTTACGCAATGAAAATAAATCCTACATGAAGGCTGAAGCTTGTAATTCTAAACCCGGAGCTTGCTCCAGACTAACTCCTGAACAAATATTTTTCCTGATTAAACATCCAGGCTGCTGCTGTAAGAGACAGAATTACATAGAGCATTGAAGTCCCCAGGGCAATTCCCAGATATGTATAATTTATAAGCCCGCCAAGGCTCATTTTCAAAGCAGCAATGGCATTCAGCAGCGGTATGAAAAACATATACAGCTGCAAATCATCAGGCTGCAGCATCATGGTAGCATAACCAGGCACCATGGCAATAATCGTTAAAAATGACAAATATGTTTGAGCTTCCTTAAAGGAACGAGCATAGGTGCTGATACCAAGCTCAACTGCTGCGAACACCATACCCAGGGTAACGAGAATTAGAATTGTCAATAATAACGCTCCTATGGGAATATTGAAATTACCAATCTGTCCGCCTGGTGAAGTCATTGTAAAGAAGCTTGGGCTCATGAGTCCGCCTATAAGCAATCCTATCAACTGAGCGATAACAGATACAAAGGAAAACATGGTAACTGTCATATATTTGCCCAGCAGAATCGACATTCTTCCCGCCTGTGTGGTCAGCAGCGGTTCGAAAGTCGCCCGTTCCTTTTCTCCTGCTACCAGGTCTGTGGCTGCGGGAATGCCGCCTACGGCAATTAATATGGATGCAAGCATGGGAACAATCATCATCAGCATGAAATTGCCGCCTGCATTTTCATCTGCTTCATTAATGGGAACAATGCTGACCGGCTGCAGTATTTGCAGGTCAATATTCATGTCAATCAGCCTCTGTTCAACCTGTTTTTGACTGTACTCCTGTATCGCCTGAGTCAAAATACCGTAGCTGCTCAGCGACTTTGTATCAGTTTCGTCATAATGGACGAAGATTTTATATGGTGTTCCTTCTCCCAGTTTGGCAGCGAAATCCTCCTCCACATCCAGGACAAAACGAACCACGTCATCTTGGATGGCAGCGGTAGGATCAGCCACAACTCCATTGAAGCTTACATTGGGGTAATCTCCAAATATATTCTGTTCCAACAGGCTTCTGATTTCTGCTGTATCAGATTTTTCTGTCAGGGCTATAGTGACATTTTCAATATCCTTTTCCATCTTCTCCATTCCACCGCCCATAAAATAAACCAATATGGGCATAAGTATAATTGGAATCAACAGGTTCGTGATTAGTGTTCTTTTATCCCTGATAATATCTCTGACCTCTTTTTTAAACACAATCCAAATATGCTTTATACTCATTTGCCACCACCTGCCACTTCAATGAAAATATCCTCCAGGCTTTTTCCCTGATGCTGTTCCTGCAGCTGTGCAGTACTGCCTTGAGCAACCAGCTTGCCCTTATGAATGATACCAATTCGATCGCACAACTTCTCTACCTCACTCATCGAATGACTGGAGAGAATAATGCTTTTCCCCTGGGATCTGCAATCCAAAATAAATTCATGAACATTTCGAATGGCACTGACATCCAGACCGGAAGTAGGCTCATCAAACAGCATGATATCGGGATTATGGACGATAGATCTGGCGAAAGCCGCTTTTTGCTTCATACCCTTCGAGAACTTACCTGCTCTTCGCTTTATGTATTCCTCCATGCCGAATACTTCTGTTAGCTCGCGTATTCTATCCTGCAGTAACAGCTCAGACATGTTATTGAGACGGCCAAAATATGCAATGTTCTCCGCTGCTGTCAGCCTGTCATACAGTCCGCTGTCTCCTCCGAACAGAATTCCGATGCTGCTGCGAACCTTTTCCGGATTTTTCACCAAATCATATCCTGCCAGCACAGCATTTCCAGAAGTGGGCTGCAGCATGGTAGCCAGCATTCGCAGAGTTGTGGTTTTTCCAGCGCCGTTCTCTCCCAGCAGTCCATAGATTTCGCCCCTGTTGACATGAAGGCTGAGATTATCAACAGCGACAACTTCACCAAAATGTTTTGTAAGATTTTTGGTTTCAATCAATAATATTCACCTCTTTCATATATACCCATAGCTTATTATATTCTTTTACTAATTGAGAATCAACATGGAATTTAATGAGCAGGCTTCAATGTATGCCTCTTTTTGCGAGTTCCATCTGCTGCTATTCACCTTCCAAACTTATAGCTTTCAAACAGTGGAAGCTGCTGGACTGGATAAACGTATTATTGTAAAATACAAGTAAACATACATCGATGAAAGGACAGTACACATGAACAACAGAGCACAGGAAAACAGGAGGAAACCCGTAATTGAGCATTCGGCACTGGAGTTTCGCAAGGCTGCCACGGTTGATTTGCCCGGCTTAATGGAAATCATTCGGCAAGCCAAGGTTTTTATGAGTGATAACAATCTTGATCAATGGAAAAATGGATATCCCAATGAGCAAATAATAGGAAACGATATTAATAAAGGCTTTAGCTATGTGTTGGTTCACAAAGGTATTTTAGCAGGAACCGCAGCTATAATTTTTGAGGAAGAAAAAACCTACAGCCGGATATTTGAGGGAGAATGGCTGACGCTGGGAGACTATGCTGTGATACATCGAGTAGCAGTATCATCTTCATATAGAAATACAGGTACTGCAGCAATTATGATGAAAAATATAGAAAAGCTTTGCCTAAGCAAGGGAGTATACAGCTTGAAAATTGATACCCATGAAGACAATAATCCTATGAGAAAATTCCTTGTAAAATGCGGTTTTCATTATTGCGGTATCATTTATTTGGAAAATGGGGACAAGAGATTGGCTTATGAAAAAACCTTATAAGTTTTATCATTTTAAAATTTTTCTAATTCTATCCCGGTAGGCTTGAATCACCAGAGAATACACCCAGTCATATATGAAAAAAACAACCTGCAGTGCTATAACAATCAGCCGTATGGATATGGGTAATTCAACCAGGGCAAGAAATACTTCTTTTATTAAGAGCCATGCCAATAGCAGACAAAGATTGAAATAAACAAACTTAAGAAGATACTCTGCAACTCTGTTGGAGATCTTCTCCAGATAATATTTTATAAGTCCATATAAACCAAAAAATAAAAAATAAGGCAGAAGTCCCAGCTTGTCTGGTATCAGAAGAAGACTCAGCAATGAAGAAGCTGTATAAAACAACCAACCGGCTTTAATACCGGATTCTATGACGATAACTGAAACAAAAAATGAACTCAGGGCATATAGAGAGAGCCTTCCTGTGGGGGCCATGGATGCCATGTACAAAACCAAAACAGAAAGAGCCAGCATAATACCACCAAAAGCAATTTCTTTTGTGCCGGGTTTTTTTAACAACATGCTATGAAATCTCCTCCCATACATTCACAGCAGCAATCAGTACAGATAAGGCACTGGCATATATCGCAGATATCCATATTTCTGCCCCCGTATTGCTGGGAACGATCTCGATACACCCGATTATTTTGATTCATATTATTGAGTGCGCTGCAGAATTCCATGTTTCCAGGTTCCATATTAACCGCTGTCTGCAGGTGATCCAAAGCTTCACTGTACCAGCCTTTATTCTGAAAGACGATACCCTTCAAAAAATACCATTGGGCGGTACGGTTATTTGTTTGATTCAGCATCTGCTCAGCAGCACTGAGGTTCCCATTACTTATATGTACTCTTATCTGTTGAAAATAGGAATCCCTGTTTCCCGAATCAGTATCATGGCTGCTGGAGGTACTGCTGCCATGAGAGGTCGAATAGCTGCCGTTTTTCATCAGCATGTCATATGCTTCGTTGACTTCTGCCAGCTTCTCTTCCGCCAGCTTGGCCAATGGATGATTTTGATACTGATCAGGATGATATTGCTTAACCAGCTTACGATATGCTTTTTGTATTTCCTCTTTGCTTGCCCCCCTGTTGATTTCCAACACTTCGTATGGGTCTCTCAACACATTTTCCCCTTCCCAATATGGTCTCTGTCTTCTTTTGCATTCCCAAATATATTATATTGCCTACTATGTCTTTGTTCTGATTGAAATTTAAAAGCTCAAAGCTCCTGGCTATTTCACTTAAGGTGCTGAACAAGTTAAATTCAATATCCTGCAGCAATCCGGCTCGAAATTCAGCGACGTCCTCTCCCTGGTATTTGTATTGATACAGCAAAGGATTATAAGACTTGTTTTGTATATCTTTCTCCAAGTCATCCAGGGCATCTATGGTATAAATCCATTTCCCGATATGATATCCCATCCATGGAAGCACAGCCTCGTTTCTTTTGTATCTATCTGCTTTTGTATTATCATCTATCTTCTTTTCATTCACCCTTGTGCGACTACCGCCTTGAACACTGTCCACTGCATCGTTGCGCACGAATGGGTACTGAATTACTTCCTCCATTAACCTGGCAAAAGGTTCTGCTGCTTCATCTATGGAGTCGCAATGATCTTTTTCAAGCTGGGACAAGTGCGTTAGCTGGTCAATGATTGTCTGACTCTTATGCGGATATTTTACCTTAATTCGTCGATAGGCTGATTTTAATGCAAGTATAGCTCCATAGGCGATTTTGGAATTGTCGTCCTGCCACTTATCCATAAAATTGAACCAGGAAAGTAAAACATTCATATCTGCAACATAGTCCAATATTTCGCCATTCGATATGATTTTCCTTTTATTAATAGGATGCAGTATACATCCTTTTATTTCCATGGGCGTTTGTTCTTCAAAAAGGGAAGACAGCAAAAGAGCCAAAAATGCCGAATCATAGGTCAAGGTTAATCTGGGAAGGTTTCCGTGGCCTTCTTGAATTGCCTTGCATACACCGCAATAATAAGCTCTATATATTTCATATTCTCGAATTTTCAGCTCGGGTTTATCCGGCAAAATGTATCCAAACATACAGGCACCCCTATACGGTTTTATCCACTTTATTTCCTTCCATATCAGTTATTTCACCATCTATAATGAGGTATCCGTCTCCTGCTTTAAGAGCATCTATGAAGTGCTGGCTGCTCTTAATGCGGTATGGAAAAGCCACCCCGCCTAACCCCGCCAAGTCTGTATTATGAATATCGGTACCGGAAATTCGCATGAGCTGCGGATTAGCCCGTGCCAATTCCCATGCTAGTTCATTATGATTATGAGGAGAATCGGATGTCGTATTATTTACTTCAACCCCGTCAATAAGATCTACTTTGGGATTTGCCTCATATAGTATATAATCCGCTGTTCGATATGGATGTGCCTGTATGAGATAACCACCGTTTTCCTGAATTAATCTGGAATATTCCTCAAAGGGAAGATGCTCCTGTTCCGGATGAGCAAGTAAAAAATCATAGTCCAGGTTGTAAATCAAATAATCTTCTCCAAAGGGATTGTTGACATACTCCCATGCAAAGAAAACGTCCAGATCCAGTTTTTCGCCCTCCGATTCTGCCAATTTATAACCCCTTACAAATAAATCCACTTGCTCTTTCCAGCTGAGATGTCTGGGTATAGTACAGTTTCCATTAAAAAAATGGTCAGTGACAAAGACACCGGTGTAACCAGCCTTTTTATGCGCCCTCATCATTTCCACAGCAGTATTTTTTCCACACTTACTTACCTCAGATGTATGTAAATGAGTTTCGTATTTATATAACATGAATTCCTCCATTAAAGTGCATCAACTATTTCTGCATGCGTTTCTATTCACAGCAAATAGAATAATAAATATGTTCCACTCGCTGTTGCGTTCGCGAATCATTCTATGACTCATCTCACCTGAAGATACCATACCTTCGTGAACAATAATATGCATGCTCTTTCAGCAACATCGCCATAGCTACATAATAACGATATAATTATATGTCTTGTAATATGTAAAGTCAAACTAACGCAACAATAGCATAGAGTGAATATTATCTTGTTGCGCTGTAAATACAAAAGACAAAATAATTTTCAAGAATTGTGTTATTAATCTTTAAATGTGGTATATTAGAGCAAATAAGTGATAATCTTGAAGGGCAGTTTATAGCTACAACACATAATACAATACTCATGGAAAATCTTCCACCAGGGGTGATGATGAAGAATGAGAGAGCCTGTCTAAAGTAATGTTCAAAGGACACTGGTTATATGACTATATAGTATCAATTTATAACAATCCGAACCTTGAAGCAACAATGATCTTACCGCCTCTTATTCAGTTGCTAATAAGCATAATTTTGCAGGAGGATACTGACTATGTTTTTGAATGATGACTGGAAGGATTATGAATTAATTGATGTTGGAAATGGCGAAAAGCTGGAGCGCTGGGGTGACATCATTCTAAGGAGACCTGAACCTCAAGCAATCTGGCCTGTTTCTGATGAAAAACTATGGAGCAAGGCTCATGCTCACTTCCAACGAAGCGTTGCTGGAAAAGGCACATGGGAATACTATCAGAATATTCCTCAGGAATGGAATATTTCCTATAAGGATTTGGTCTTTCATGTGAAACCTATGGGTTTGAAACACACGGGCTTATTTCCAGAACAGGCTGTGAATTGGGATTGGATGATTAACAAAATAAAAAACCGCAAGGAACCTGTCAAAGTGTTGAATCTATTTGCCTATACCGGCGGAGCGACAGCGGCGGCTGCTTATGCTGGTGCAGAAGAGGTGTGTCACGTAGATGCCTCCAAGGGGATGATAAGCTGGGCAAAGGAAAATATTCAGTTATCAGGACTGGAACACCAGAAGGTACGGTTCATTGTAGATGATGTGGTTAAATTTGTGCAAAGGGAGATCCGTCGTGGTCGTCAGTATGATGGAATCATAATGGACCCTCCATCGTTTGGCAGAGGTCCCAAAGGTGAGATATGGAAAATTGAAAACGAGCTGTATGGATTAGTGGAACTTTGCAGTCAAGTACTCTCCCCCGTCCTTTATTCTACCTCATCAACTCTTACACTACCGGTTTGGCCCCTGCTGTGCTGTATAATATCCTGACCGTTACCTTAAATAAAAAATACGGGGGAAAAACCACTGCAGATGGAATAGGATTACCTGTTACAGGCACGGACCTGATTCTTCCCTGTGGAGCTTCAGGACGCTGGGAATCTTTGGGATGATATGTAGAATAATATGCTGAAAAAATGTACTTTACAGAAATTCTAATCTTTGATAAGATACTACATATATTTTGAAATGCATTGACAGGGATAACACCATGTAAAACGGAGCTTCAGAGAGCTGTTGCCTGCTGCGAAACAGTGCCCGAAGCATGAGTGAACTCACCCTTGAGCAGTCCGCCCAAAGCCTGTATTCCTGGAGTCTATTAATCCTATGGTTACAGTCATTAAGTGTGAACGGGTTTCTCGCCGTTATCAAGAGAGGGCATTATTTGTATTATCGATGCCTATAAGCTGGGTATATAGGGTATAACAATACCATATTGCCAATTAGAGTGGTACCGCGGAAGTCTAAGCTTTCGTCTCTTGCATTCATGCAGGGGCGGAAGCTTTTTATTTTCCCTAAAATTGAGAACCGTCCCCAAAAAGCAAAAATGAATAAAAAGGAGTGTTTACACTATGAAACTAGCATTTTCTACCCTGGGTTGTCCGGATTTCAGTTGGACCGATATCTATTCCATGGCCAAGGATCTGGGCTATTCCGGAATTGAAATCCGCGGCTTAGGCAAAAACATCATTGCTGTACAAAACCAACCCTTTACCGGCGATCAACTGAATCACACCATTGAGAAACTGTCTTCTCTTCGCCTGGAGATCCCCTGCCTTTCCTCCGGTTGCTGCCTGAAATTTGCAGAAAAAGCTGAAGAGAATTATATGGAAATTCATCAATATGTACAGCTGGCTTCCATGTTAGGCACCCCATACATTCGAATCCTGGCAGATCTGGAACCTCATGCTGTAGGTGAAGTGGATGACCAGGTGATATTAGAACAGCTGAATCGCCTAATCCCTTCTGCAGAAAAGTACGGTGTCACTCTGCTGGTAGAAACCAACGGAGTCTATGCAGATACCAACCGCCTTCGCGAACTGCTGGATCAAGCTGCCAGCGATTACCTTGCTGCACTATGGGATATGCATCATCCATATCGATTTGCTGGAGAAGCTCCCGGACAGACGGTACAGAACCTGGGCGCATATATTAAATATGTTCATATCAAGGACTCTGTTGTTGAAAATGACAAAATCCAATATCGCCTTATGGGCGAAGGAGATCTGCCTGTAGAGGATATGATGAAGGCCCTCGAATCCATCAACTATGATGGATATGTTTCGCTGGAATGGGTTAAACGCTGGGCTTCCGACCTGGAGGATGCCGGAATCGTATTTCCTCACTTTGCAGACTACATGAGAAGGTTTCAAAAAGGCAGTGTAACCCGAAGTCGTCTTTATGATAACCTTAGGGGCACCGGTAAATATATCTGGGAAAAGGATGCCCTCATTGACTTGACCTTCCCGCAGGTGCTGGATCGAATTGTAGAAGAATTCCCTGATCAGTATGCATTCCGCTATACTACACTGGACTATACACGAACTTATTCTCAGTTCCGCGACGATGTACAAACCTTTGCCCGCTCCCTGATTGCCATGGGAGTCAGAGCTGGTGATCACGTGGCAATTTGGTCAACCAATGTGCCTCAATGGTATATAACCTTCTGGGCAACTACAATGATTGGCGCTGTACTGGTTACTGTCAATACTTCTTATAAAATCTACGAAACTGAGTATCTTTTAAGGCAATCTGATACCCATACCCTGGTCATGGCAGATGGACACAAGGATTCCAACTATGTAGGCATTATCAAAGAAATCTGTCCTGAGCTGGAGACTGCGAAAGCCGGAAGACCTCTCCACGCACAGCGTCTGCCCTTTTTACGCAATATCATAACCATCGATTCGGAACAAAATGGATGTATGACCTGGGAAAATGCCATAGAGCTGGCTGAGCAAGTGCCTATAGACAGAGTGTATCGCCGTATGTACTCAATTAACAAGCATGATGTCTGTAATATTCAATACACCTCCGGCACCACCGGGTTTCCAAAAGGTGTCATGTTGACCCATTACAACGTGGTAAACAATGGTAAATGCATAGGTGATTGTATGGACTTGTCCACTGCTGACCATGTGCTGATTCAGGTGCCTATGTTCCACTGCTTTGGAATGGTCTTGTCCATGACAGCTTCCATAACCCATGGAGCCACCATGTCGCCCATCCCCAGTTTTTCGCCTAAAAAGTCTCTGGATTGCGTGCAGAAGGAGAAGATTACCTGCATCAACGGAGTGCCAACCATGTTCATTGCTATGATGGGGCATGAAGACTTTGCCGCTACGGATTTTTCACATATGCGCACTGGTATTATGGCAGGAAGCCCCTGCCCCATCAAGGTCATGGAAGATGTTGTGGAGAAAATGAACATGTCGGAGATTACCATTGTCTTTGGTCAGACAGAATCCTCTCCAGGCTGTACCCAAAGCCGGGTAGATGATCCCCTGGAGCTGCGGGTGCAAACTGTTGGACGACCTCTCCCTGGAATTGAATGTAAAATTGTCAATCCGGAAACCGGCGAAGAGCTGCCCCATGGAGTGGACGGTGAATTTGTTGCCAGAGGCTATAATATAATGAAGGGTTATTATAAGATGCCCGAGGCTACGGCAGCTGCCATTGATGAAAATGGCTGGCTTCACACCGGTGATTTGGCTCAGCGTGATGCAAAGGGCTATTTTAAAATAACCGGTCGTATCAGAGATATGATCATTCGCGGCGGTGAAAATATTTATCCGAAGGAAATTGAAGATTTTATATATACACACCCCAAAGTCAGTGATGTGCAGGTTATAGGGGTTCCCGATGAGCAGTACGGTGAGGAGATTATGGCCTGCGTCATTATGAAGGACGGAGAAGAAATGACGAAAGATGAGCTGCAAGAATACATTCGCTCGCATATGGCCATGCATAAAACCCCAAAGTATGTTAATTTTATGACAAGCTTCCCCATGAATGCAGCCGGTAAAATACTAAAGTATAAAATGCGAGATGATGCTGTAGAACTGCTGGGTCTGAAATCCAGCAATCCTGCTGTAACAGTCTGACAGGTTTGCGCCATAAAACTTTTACCGCGTCAAATTTTCTAATGTAAGGTCATTGTTTGAAAACTGATCAGGCAGTTTATTATTATAAAGGGGAAAATTGGATTATTTGAGTAATTGAAAATTTCCGAGCTAATTGCGATGTCCGCGAACATAGTAAGGCTAAAGGTTTGGAGGTAGACAC
>ENA-UOOM01002332-UOOM01002332.1-fermentation-metagenome-genome-assembly--contig:-NODE-2332-length-15860-cov-56.097754_pt1 | contig 15860 bp, 14 predicted proteins | sample MGYA00245781_ERZ724031 | MGnify/ENA primary metagenome ERZ724031 (study PRJEB28704, sample SAMN03018317) | fermentation metagenome | biome: anthropogenic terrestrial biome; feature: soil... | reverse complement strand
TCTTTCCAACTATTTATATGTGAGAATTTTTTCTGGTTTAATTTGAGAATTGACAGCTAGTTGATATAGATTTGGCATCGTATTTTGATACGGTAAACCATGACAAGTTAATAGGATTGATTCACAAGGAAGTCAAAGATATTAGGGTAATATCCCTCATAAGAAAGTATCTTAACGCAGGAGCCATGGTAAATGGAGTTGTGACATCAACAGAATTAGGAGTCCCTCAAGGTGGAAATTTATCTCCTCTTTTAAGCAACATAATGCTTAATGAGCTTGATAAAGAACTTACCAAAAGAGGTTTAAGATTTGTTAGATATGCTGATGATTGCAATATTTATGTAAAGAGCAAAAGAGCCGCTGAGCGAGATATGGAAAGCATAACTAAGTTTATTGAGTGTGACCTTAAATTGAAGGTTAACACAGATAAAAGCAAAGTGGATAGACCTTGGCGTTGTAAATTTTTAGGATACTCCTTTTACTTATCAAAAGGAAAAGTAAGGATGAGAGTTCATGAGAAATCAATAAAGAAATTCAAGGATAAATTGAAGAATTTAACTGGTAGAAGTAAGATTAAAAACATTAAGCTTACATTGGAGAAGATTAAAGAATCAGTTGTAGGGTGGATAAACTACTTTAAGCTGGCTGATATGAAATCCTTGATGAAGAATATTGACGAGTGGTTAAGACGAAGAATCCGTATGTGCTACTGGAAGCAGTGGAAGAAAATCAGTACAAAATTCAATAATCTAAAGAAACCTGGTGTTTCAAAACACAAAGCATGGGAATTTGCTAATACAAGAAAAGGGTACTGGAGAGTTTCCAATAGCCCTATCTTAGCAACTTCTATTACTAACACCAAACTTGAAAAAGCTGGGTTAGTATCTTTACTTCAAATATACACATCGAAATGTTAATTCTATTGAACCGCCGTATACCGAACGGTACGTACGGTGGTGTGAGAGGACGGTAATTAAATTAATTAATTACCTCCTACTCGATTGTAAAGAAAGTCTGGCATCCGTTGGTTGCCGCTCTCCTCCGCTTCTGACTTTTTGACTCACCATCAAAAATTCAGAAACGGAGGACAAGCCATATGGCAGAAAATAAAGAATATAGAATCAAGGTACAGGGTCAATTTTCGATGAGATTATGAGCATTATAGGGGCTGGGTGCCGGTATCCATATTTACCTAACTTCTCATTTTTTTGTTTAAATATAAAATATATATTGACAACAGGTGTACTATGATATATAATACAGCTATTGTACTACGTGTGCTAATACACTTGTAACAAAATTTTGCAGGAGAAAGTTATGAAGGAGATAAAAATTGTTTTAACTCAAACAAATACAGTTATATCTAAAACTTTAAAGGTACTTTCCAAAAAGCCATACAATCATATTTCAATATCCTTTGAAGATGATTGCACTACAATGTTCAGCTTTGGAAGAAAAATTACCTGGTTTCCTTTAGTGGGAGGATTTATAAAGGAGGATATAAACAGCGGTGTGTTTAAAATGCATCCTGAAACTAAATGTAAAATATATAAATTTGAAGTAACGAATGAAGATTATAATATTATTTCCATGCGGCTGAATGATTTCTTAACTGAACCCGAAAAATACAGGTATAGTTTTTTGAATGTTTTTTTAATTCGGCTGAACATACCATATCAAAGGGAATACCATTATGTTTGTTCCAGTTTTGTATCTTATTTGCTAAAAGGAATAATCCCCTTTAATAAGGAAATATCTCTTGTTATCCCGGATGATTACAATAACTTAAATCTAAAACCGGTATATGAAGGTCGATTGTTTGAATATGTAAGCAATTCGGTTGCTTGCATCAGTGTTTAACCGGAGGTGTAAGAATTGATTCGAATTGATAATGATAATCCAAAAGCCATTTATGAACAAATTTATGATGAGATAATAAGGCTTATATTTTCTAAGTCCTTGAAGCCGGATGAAAAACTGCCTTCTGTCAGAGAATTGGCGTCAATGATAAGAATCAATCCAAATACTATCCAAAAAGCATATAAATACTTGGAAGAAGATAATTATATTTACAGCGTAAAGGGTGTAGGAAACTTTGTAAAAGATGCTGATGAATTAAGGAATTTACATATAAAAAATATGAAGGATGAATTATATAATGTAGTAAGCTCATTAAAAGAACTTGGGTTAAGGGACGAAAGAATAATTGAAATAGTCAAAGAAATTTTAGCTCCAAGCATAAAAGGAGGCAATAATGTTAGCGATAAATAATTTAAGCAAGAAATTCGGAGACTTTCAGGTTTTAGAAAATATAAGCATTAATGCCGAGAAAAGCCAGATTTATGGGTTAGTAGGTTCTAACGGCTGCGGAAAAACAACTACATTAAAGCATATAATGAAAGTTTATAAACAAGACGAAGGGTACATAACTTTTGACGGGGAAGAGGTTGACGAGAACTCAGGAATAATAAAGGATTTCTATTATGTTCAGGATACTTTGTACTTTCCCTATCAGTATACATTGAACAAATTATTCCAATACGAAAAGCTGATGTATAATATGTCTGAAGAAAGATTTGAATACTTGCTTAAATACTTTAACATAGATAAAAACAAAGTATTGAACAAAATGTCAAAGGGTCAAAAAAAGCAGGCAGCATTTGTTTTGTCCATAGCAGCTCAGCCAAAGCTATTGTTGCTTGATGAAATTGTAGATGGATTAGATGCAGTAATAAAAAGAAAGTTTTGGGATGTTCTTATAAAGGAAATAATGGATAATGAAATGACTGTTATTATTTCCTCTCATGATCTGAAGGAATTGGATAATATTTGTGACAAAGTTGGTATTATGCATGAAGGCAGAATTTTAAGAGAAGAAAACCTTGAAAAGATGAAGGAGGATATTAAAAGAGTTCAGTTTGCAGTGGAGGGTGAATTTGACTCAGAGAAGTTAAAAGAGTTTAATGTGCTCCAGGTTGTAAAGCTCGGCAGTGTATTTATTGTAACAATGACGGGGAGTACGGAGGAACTTGAAAGGTATCTTAAAAACACATATACTCTTCTGTTGTTTGATAAGCTGTCAATGAGTCTTGAAGAAATATTTATTACGGAATTAGGAGGTGTGGGTTATGGAAAAGAAAAATAACTTTATGCCGCTGCTGACATATTTAATTAAGGAAAAGAAAAATTGGGCACTTTTATCAACAGTTATAATTTTTTTGACAACACTTATAATACCGTATATTTTGAGAGCAGATGAAGAATTTTTCATAATGTTTGGTATAGTTGAGTTATTTATTTTAGTTTTTATAAACTGTTTGGTTGATAACAGTTTTCTCCACAATGAATCAAAGTTAACATATTACAGGTCAAAGCCGGTGACTTTAAGCAGGCAGATAATAATAAATATAGTGACAAATGCAGTTTTTACTGTATATTTATTGGCTCTTATCGTTCTGTCAGTGGTTTTTCAGCGGTTGGACTATGAAATACTTGAAGTGTTTAAAATGCTTATTCCCTGGTTATCAGCAATCATACTTCTTGCATCCTTGTCGTCAATATTGTCAGGCAATACATTGATGGCAGGTGCAATGACAATATTTAACTTTTGCCTCCCGCTGATTATCCTGCTGGTTACAATGTTTATATTCTCAATATTGGAAAATATAGTGATAGGATTCAGTGCAGATGTTTTAAATGATTACTTTATTAATAATATTTACAGGCTTGACTATTTGTACTTCACCAGGTACGTGGATAGTAAATCAATAGATTTGGCATATTTGCTTTTGCTGCCTATTATATTGATATTTATATCTCTTCTGCTTTATAAATTTATAAAAAGAAGAAAAAACGAAAATACAGGGTTTATTGTATTCAATGGATTTAAATATTTTGTGGCGGTGCTTGCATGTTTGATAATACCTGCATCATTTTCAATAAGCTTAGCAAGATATACTACTATGGCAAACAGAATAATAATTTCAGCTTTATTGGCAGTTCTGTCATATTATATAATAATTGCATTTATAGAAAAATCATTTAAAATATCAGGCTCATCAATAAAGGTGTTTATAGTGAGCATGGCATTATTTACAGCAGTAACCGGCAGCACCATATTAGTTGCAAAACAGTATGAAAATATGGTCCCCGACTCGGAAGATGTTCAGATGGCATATGTGGGCAATCAGATTTGGTCTGTTAACGCAACAACTGATTTTTTGAAAGGCAGGTCAAAATCGAATTCATCTTTTACAGAGTGGAAAAGAAATCGCAGCATGATAATTTATGAAGAAATAGATAATATTAAGAATATTACGGAACTTCACAAGGAAATATTAAAGGACCAAACATTTTATCATGAATCAAATTATTATGGTGTAAACAATTTTGTTATAGCTTATTGGATGAAGGACGGGAGTACAATAATAAGAGATTATACGTTAACTGCAGTGGATAAATCTACGAATGAGCATGAAGTTAAAACGAGAATTGCTAATAAAATTGTGAATTCTAATGACTTTAAAAAGCAGGAATTCTATTACCTCTTCGACGAGGAATATTACAGTGGAAGGAAATTACATGCTAAGTTAAAGAACATAGATGATTATAGTACGATTATTGAAGATATAAACTTAAATGACATAAGAGATGTGCTAATAAAGGATATAGATAATTTATTTATTGAAACCAACATTGCTTTTATTGAATTATTTTTGAACTTTAATAGGCATTATGATAAAGAAGTTATGCTTGAAGAGCAAGGATATTTTTTAGAAATATATGAAAAGTTATCAGATGCCGATATAAAATATTTAGATGAAATATATTTAAATAATAGTTTTACAAACACACTTAAATACTTGAAATAATTTTAAGGGACGGTTCTTTTCGTTCTCAAGAACGAAAAGAACCGTCCCTTAATACAAAATTACTTAATTAATTAAAATTAACTGTTCGCAATTGTTACATTGTCATTATACACGATTTTTACGGGATTGTTTTCGCTTTCAACTATTATGTTCCTTGCCTTTACATCGGTAAGCACCACGGAATTAACATTCTTAGCAGAAATTACTATGTCACCTAAAACCACTACATTTTTAATATAAACATTTCCGTTTCCAACCGAATCTAAAACATTTAAGTTTCCTACCACAACTGCACTGCTGTAAGTTTCATTGTAATTTGTAATATTAAACCCGTATTCAATGTTTTCATTATCAACTATTTCAAAAATAATTTTCACTGCTTCCCCGCGGGTTAATGCCTTTGAAGGCATGTACGTTTTGTCGGGGTAGCCGAGTATGTACCCTTTGTTGTAAACAGTATTTACACTTTCCTTTGCCCATTCCTGAATAGTATTGTAATCCTTTAAAAGTGTGGCACCTTCACCGTCAATATTTCCCGTTGTTATGGCACCTGACACAACCTTTGAAACTTCTTGGCGTGTGATGGGATTGTCGGGTCTGAAGGTATTATTTTCATATCCTGAGAAAAACCCCGCAGCTACAGATTTTTTAATTTCATTATAAAACCAATTTTTGTCACTTACATCTGAAAAATTTATTTTTTCAGTTATTTCAATTTGAATTGCTTTGTTTAACATTGTTGAAAATTCAGCCCTTGTAACAGGATTGTCCGGTTTGAATGTTCCGTCTTTATATCCGGATACAAATCCTAAATCATATGCATTTTCAATCCATTTTTTTGCCCAGTGGCTGCCAATGTCTGAAAACGAAACAGACGTCTTCGCCGGTTCTGCATCTATGGCTGTATTAATGCTTTCCGTAACATTTTCAGTATCGTAACTTGCATCTTCAACTTCGGTGTCTTCAACATCTTCTGTATTTTCAACCGGCTTGTCTCCTATAATATCATCAAGAACACCAGCGTAGACTGCCGTATTCATGTTGATTGCCAACAGGACGCAAAGGCATAAGGCGGCTAATTTTTTTATTGTTTTCATATTACCTCCTTCTCTTATATACCTTAGACTGAATAAAATCTAAATTTGTTCCAAGTATAAGGATATTCTTCTACTATTCTATAATTTTTTAAACTCAAAGTAAACAGGTAAAATAAGGGGGCAGCCTCTCCGACATAAGTATTGACTTAACTCCTTGAAAAAACTATAATTGAAATAAATGAAACAAGGAAGAGTTATGGATGAAGTATTTATGAAGGAAGCCTTAAATGAGGCTTACAAGGCATATGAAATAAATGAGGCTCCCATCGGTGCCGTAATAGTAAAAAATGGAGAAATTGTAGGCAAGGGTTTTAATCAAAAGGAAACATTAAAAGATGCTACCCTTCATTCTGAAATAACAGCCATAAAAGAAGCCTGCAACAATTTGGGAGGATGGCGGCTTTCCGGATGCACCATGTACGTAACCTTGGAGCCATGCCCCATGTGTGCCGGTGCAATAGTCAATTCAAGAATTGAAAGATTGGTGATAGGAGCAAAGGATTTAAAAACAGGTGCCTGCGGCTCTGTTTTGGATATTACAAATAATCAAAAGTTAAATCATCAGCCGGAGGTTAAGTTTGGCGTATTGGAGGAAGAATGCACCAACATATTACAAGAATTTTTTTCGAAGCTTCGAATTAACAAAAAGAAGGAGATTACCATGGAAAGATACCCTATGCTTGAATTTAATTTAAAAAAACTCTATGATAATACTAAAATAGTTACAAAATTATGTGAGAATTACGGAATTAAAGTTGCAGGCATATTTAAAGGATTTGGCGGAATCGTTGAAGGTGCCGAAGAAATGGCAAAGGGAGGATGTTGCCAAATAGGAAGCTCCCGAATTGAGCAGCTTAAAGTTTTGAAGGAGAAGGGAGCTGATGTTCCTTTATTATTGGTGAGAATCCCCATGATGTGTGAAATTAAGGATGTTGTTAAATACAGCGACATATCCTTGGTTTCTGAAAAAGAAACCTTGAATTTATTAAATAAAGAAGCAAAAGCTCAAAATAAAATATATGGTGTTATACTTATGTATGATTTGGGGGATTTAAGAGAAGGAGTATTCTTTAAAGAAGAATTGATTCGATTAGCAGAATATGTTGAATATGAATCAGATAATTTATGTCTTGAAGGCATAGGTTCAAATTTAAGCTGCTATGGCTCGGTTGCTCCGGCTGTTGAAAATCTGAGTCAATTGGCTGATGCCGCTTTAGATATTGAAGAAAAATTAAATAGAAAACTTAACATAGTATCCGGAGGAGGAACAACCACACTTCCACTCATGGTAAGAGGCGGGGTTCCAAAGAAAATAAATCACCTTCGAATAGGAGAAGGAATAAACAACACACAGGATTTGCCTCTTTACTGGGATACAAATATTGAAGGATTAGACTCTGATGTATTTATTTTGAAAGCTCAAATTGTTGAATTGAATGAAAAACCGACTCACCCCATCGGGAGGCTGATGGTAAATGCTTTTGGAGACCTGCCCCATTACGAAGATAGGGGAACAAGAAAAAGAGCAATTGTAGCATTGGGAAATCAGGATTTAGGGGATTCATCAAGACTTATTCCAAGGGATAAGGATATACAAGTGCTGGGAGCCAGCAGCGACCATACCATATTGGATATTCATGACTGCAAAACAGAATATAAATTAGGTGATATAGTTGAATTTAATATTTTGTACCAGGCAATGCTGATGACCTCATTGTCTGACTATGTACGCAAGAAAATAATTAAATATTAAACGGACTGCTGACGAAGAATATTTTCAACTTTGTCATTTTAAGAGACGCAGCCTGAAAAATCTCATGTTAAGGAGGTGGAATAATGCCAAGTATTCATGTGGAAATGTTTAAGGGAAGGACAATTGAACAAAAGCGGGAAATGGTGAAGGAAATAACGGAAGTTGTATCAAGAACCGCCAATTGTCCAAAGGAAGCCATAAGAATTGTAATAAATGAAATGGAATTTGAAAATTTCGCTTTAGGCGGAGTACTTAAATGTGATAATCAAAAATAACAGGATGAGTTAGAATAACCATTGAGGCCGTTGAACTTTCAACGGCTTTTATGTTTCACTATTTATACTTTTAGTTTAATTATTCCTCTTTTTTAAACGCTTCGAATACGGGAACCAGTATTGAAGCTATTAAACCTCCGGAAAACCCGTTGTTGTACAGATTAGTGCCTCCATGAACTATTCCAATATTCATTACCATGGACAGGTGTAAAAAACCGGCTAAAACACCCGCATAAGTACCGTACTTGCCGGCTACCGGTGCTAATGTAGTACCGAATATTCCTGCAATTATAATCGGTGTTGTCTGTATATCCCATATATTAAGTATGCCTCCCAAGAAAACTCCGGCCATAATGGGAATTGAGTTTCCGGGATTATTGCCAAAAGCTGAGAAACCAACAACAGTAAGAATACCTCCTATTATGGGACCGTTAAAATCCCCGCTGGTAATATAAACAAAAGACATACATAATAAACCCATTATACCCATGTTGACAAGTGTAAGACCGTACCCAATCAATTGTGTGTAATCTGTTATTAATTTTCCAGAATATTTAAATATTTTTTTGTATCCCTTAAATGATTTATTGTTTATTAAATATCCTAATATAATCAATAAAACAAAATAAGTAAGCAATAAATTTCTGAAAAGCTCACTGTATTCGCTTGAAAGAATAAGCTGCTGCTTTATGTCAATACCAAAACTTTTTAATAATGAAACTATTAAAGTACCCATGAGACCCGCAGTAAAGCCTACGTTATACAAATTATAACCACTATGCAGTCTTGACATATTAGAAGCAAGAGGTGTAATTATAAACCCTCCCAAAATACCAAATAAAACACCTGCAATAATTCCGTGATACAGGGGCAAACCTACAGAAAACGAAAGCTGGCTCACTACAGGTGCAAGACATGTTGAAAACATAATAACAACAACAACTCTTTCAAAGGATATTTTTTTGTATTTAGTATATAAAATCCCGCCAATATACATTGGCCATATATTAAAAATGGTTTTGCCAAAGAAAGCAAACCCGGTTAAAGTAAATATGACAGCAATAATTGCACCGTTGATTTTTACATTCAATTTATATATAATAAATATATTAATAAGTACTATTAAAGATACATTCAATAATGTAGCGCCAAAACCGCCGACCGCCAAGTAATCCGTCAGCAAAATATCAGGTGCCAAGACTATTTCATTAAGACCGGAAAAAATATTTGAAGGAGTATCAAATAGAAATGCTAATGTTAAAAAAGCAATAGGAAGTACTAAAAAAATCAAAAAATGGGTATGCCTGCTCATTTTAATTTCAGTATTATTTTCAGCTAAGTTTTGCATGAAATTTTCTCCTGCTTGCAAAAGAAATCGTTCTACATTGATAATATTTTAGCATATGAATAGATAATAATCAACATTAATATTTAAATAGTTTTAAAAATACAGGACATGGTATATAATAAAAGTGCCCCTATACAAAAAATGTTCCCTGATTAGAGTCTCTGCGGGTGAGCATTTAAGGAATGTACAAATTTATAAAAGGAGAGTATATGAAATTAGTATCTTGGAATGTAAACGGATTAAGAGCTGCAATCAGTAAAGGATTTGTTGATATATTTAAGGAATTTGACGCTGACATTTTTTGTGTTCAGGAAATAAAACTGCAGGAAGGACAAATAGAATTAAATTTAGACGGATATTACGATTATTGGAATTATGCCGAAAAGAAAGGGTATTCCGGAGCAGCTGTATTTACAAGGCATAAACCTTTATGTGTTACTTATGGAATGGATATTGAAGAGCATGACAATGAAGGAAGAATAATAACTTTAGAATATGATGATTTTATCTTAGTTAATGTTTATACTCCAAATTCTAAAAGAGGGTTATTGAGACTTGATTATAGAATGGTATGGGAAGATGACTTCAGAAACTATCTTCTTAAATTGTGTGAAAACAAACATGTAATAGTATGCGGTGATTTAAATGTGGCACATAAGGAAATAGATTTGAAAAACCCGAAAACAAATAGAAAAAATGCAGGATTTACAGATGAAGAAAGAGATAAGATGACAGAACTATTAAGTGCAGGTTTTATTGATACCTTCAGATACTTTTATCCTGAAAAAGAAGATGCATATACATGGTGGTCTAATTTCTCAAAGGCAAGAGAAAGGAATATAGGTTGGAGAATAGACTATTTCATCACTTCATCTTCCTTTGAAAAAAGTCTGTTGGATGCTGTTATATATCCGGAAATATACGGCAGCGACCATTGTCCCATAGGGCTGATAATAAAATAATTTGTTGATTATTGTCATGGCTTAAGTTATAATTATATTGATTAATATAAACTGCATCAATATAATGTGGATAATATGGTTCCAAAGTTTCTACCAAGCAACCGTAAATTGCTTGACTATTGATAGTATTATTCTATTGATGCGAGTAAGGTACTGTTCGCATTTTTTACTTTCTTGATGCAAGGTTTATATACATAGGAGGATGTAATGAAAAAATATTTAAGCATTATTTTAGCACTGATAATGGTACTTTCATTGTTAACTGCGTGTGGTTCTAACGGACAACAAGCAGAACCTGCACCGGAAGGACCGGAAGCTTCGGGAGAAGGTATTTTCCCTGCAATTGCCAAAGAAGATGTAAAGGTTGGAGTAATCCATATCGGGAATCCTGCTGATGGCTCCGGTTATACCTTTGCACACGATCAGGGAATAGTAGCAATGCAGAAAGCACTTGGCCTTAGCGACGGCCAGATAATTCGTAAAAACAATGTTAATGATACAGACCCTACAGCTACTGATGCAGCTATACGCGAATGTATTGAAGAAGGAGCACACATCATTTTCGGCACAAGCTGGGGATATATGGATACAATGGATGCATTAGCCGAAGAATATCCTGATGTTATATTTTCACATGGTTCAGGGTATAAAAGCAATGATAGAAACTTTAACAATTATTTCGGAAGAATTTATCAGGCAAGATATTTATCAGGAATTGCAGCCGGATTAAAAACAAAAAGTAATTTGTTAGGATATGTGGCAGCAATGGGGAAGGATAATTCAGAGGTAACCGGAGGATTAAATGCATTTGCAATGGGAGCATATTCTGTTAATCCTGATGCAAAGGTTTATGTAAAGGTTACAAACAGCTGGTATTCACCGGAAGAAGAAACAAATGCTGCAAAAGCATTGATAGCTGAAGGCTGTGATGTAATAGCCCAGCACTGTGACACTCCCAATCCTCAGCTGGAGGCAGAGAAGGCGGGTGCTTTCGGTATAGGTTATAATTCAGATATGTCTAAGGATGCTCCAAAGGCTACCATTACATCTGCAGTATGGAATTGGGGGGCCTATTATACATGGGCTGTAGAAAAGGTTATTGACGGTACATGGAATAGTGAAAATTATTACGGCGGGATGAAGGAAGGCATGATTGATATTTCACCTATAAATGAAAGTATTGCCGCGGAAGGTACTCAAGAAAAAATCGAGGAAGCAAGACAGTCTATTATGGATGGCACATTCAATGTTTTTGATGGAGTAATCGAAACAAATGACGGCTCCAAAGTGGGAGAAGAAGGTAAAACATTAGATGATGGAACAATCACCGGCGGAATCAATTGGTATTTTAAAACAGTAGAAGAAAAATAATTCAATGGGGGTTGGTTGTTGCCAACCCCTAATAACATACAGGAGATTATGTTGAAAACAAATGAAGATTATGCAATTGAACTTAAGGGTATTACAAAATCCTTTGGAAAAGTAATTGCAAACGAAGATGTTAATCTTGAAATAAAATACGGTGAAATTCTTGCTTTGCTTGGTGAAAACGGCTCCGGAAAAACTACATTGATGAATATTTTATCCGGCATTTATTATGCTGATGAAGGTACAATATTTATTGACGGAAAAGAAGTTTCCATAACAAATCCACACGAAGCTATAAATCAAGGCATAGGAATGATTCACCAGCATTTTAAATTGGTTGAAGTATTCAGTTCAATGGATAATATTGTTTTAGGCACAAAGGGGAGATATGTAAAAAACAGCGTTTTAAAGGAAGAAATCCTAAGAATGAGCAATAAATTCGGGTTAGAAATTGAGCCTGAAAAAAAGGTTTACAATATGTCTGTAAGCGAGAAACAGACAGTTGAAATAATGAAAGTGTTGTATAGAGGTGCCAAGATATTAATTTTAGACGAGCCTACTTCAGTTCTCACACCACAGGAAATAGAAAAACTGTTTATAATATTGCGTAAAATGAAAGAGCAGGGAAATGCAATAATTATTATTACACATAAACTGCATGAAGTTTTAGCCATCAGTGACAGAGTTGCAATACTTCGAAAAGGAAAGGTTGTTGACACGGTCAATACCCGGGAGACTAATGAAAAACAGCTTACGGAGTTAATGGTGGGAAGACCCATCAGTCTTGAAATCAACCGCCCTGAAACAAAGAACAGAAAGACTGTTCTAAAGGTAGTAGACCTTTCTGTTGTAAATGAGGATGGTACAATAGGTTTAAACAATATTAACTTCAAGCTGAAAAGCGGAGAAATATTAGGTGTTGCAGGAGTTGCGGGAAGCGGGCAAAGGGAATTATGCGAAACTATTGCCGGACTTATGGATGCTAAAACAGGTGCCGTATTATATAATAAAGAAAATATTATAGGGAAAACTCCCGATGAAATTATAAATTTGGGCATAAGCATGAGTTTTGTGCCTGAGGACAGATTAGGCATGGGGCTGGTAGGCTCCATGGACATGATAGAAAATATGCTGCTTAAATCATACAAAAAAAACAAAGGTTTTATAATTGATAAGAAACCATCTAAGCAGTTGGCTGAAGAATTGGTCGATAAACTTAGTATTGCAACACCGGGGGTTGAAACTCCCGTAAGAATGCTTTCAGGGGGAAATGTCCAGAAGGTTCTATTGGGGAGAGAAATTGAATCGGAGCCAAATGTTCTTATTACAGCATATCCTGTAAGAGGTCTTGATATAAATTCATCTTATATAATTTATGAGCTATTAAATGAGCAAAAGAAAAAGAATGTTGCAATATTATTTATAGGAGAAGATTTGGATGTTTTGTTGGAGCTGTCCGATAGAATTATGGTTTTATGCCATGGTGAATTAATGGGAATTGTGGATGCAAAAAATACAACCAAGGAAGAAATCGGACTTATGATGGCAGGAAGAAAGATGGAAGGAGTTGACTCAGATGAATAACAGAAGTCATACACCTTTTATCAGGACTGTAAAGATATCTGAACGTTCAAGCAAAGATACCATAAAGATTAGAATAGCCGCATTTGTATTGGCACTTACTGCGGGAGGTTTATTTATATTGTTTTTAGGCTATAATCCCTTAGAATTGTACGGGACAATTATATCCGGAGCATTTCGAAGCAAAATGGCATTCCAGGCAACAGTTAAATTTATGATTCCTTTATTAATGTCATCATTGGGTGTTTCTATGGCATTTAAAATGAGATTTTGGAATATAGGTGCTGAGGGACAGATAATAGCCGGGGCTGTTTGTGCTTCATATTTTGCGTTGTTTCACGATAATTGGCCTCATTTTTTATTATTGATTGTTATGTTTGCTGCAGGAGCCATAGGCGGAGGTCTGTGGGGATTAATACCTGCATACTTTAAATCAAAATATGACACCAATGAAACACTTTTTACATTGATGCTTAATTATATTGCATTGCATGTAATTACATACCTAAGAGATGGTCCCTGGAAAGACCCGGGCTCCTCAGGGTTTCCGAAAATAGCAAGATTTACTGCCAATGCTCAGCTCGACAAGGTTTTTGGTGTGCACTTTGGATGGATTATTGCTCTGATTCTTGTTGTCATTGTATTTATATATCTTAAATATACAAAACATGGGTATGAAATAAGCGTAGTAGGTGAAAGTAAATCTACCGCTCGATATGCAGGAATGGATGTTAAAAGGGTAATACTCCGAACAATGATTTTAAGCGGCGGGATTTGCGGTATTACGGGAATGATTCAGGCAGCGGGCTCAGATATGACTTTAGCATCTTCTGTTGCAGGCGGGGTAGGATTTACTGCAATAATTGTATCCTGGCTGGCATATTTGAATCCTTTCGGGATATTTTTGGTTTCATTTTTGTTCAGCATACTTGACAAGGGCAGCAGCGTAATGCAGTCTACCTATGGATTATCAACATATTTTGCAAGTGTTCTGCAGGGAATAATACTGTTTTTTATTTTAGGATGTGAATTTTTCATAAGATATAAATTTGTGCTTACCAAAAAAGGAGGGAAATAATATGTTTATAAAATTTTTAATTGCTGCGGTATTTGCTGGAACTCCTCTGTTATTTGGTACAGTAGGCGAAATTATGAATGAAAAGGCAGGGCATTTAAACCTTGGAGTTGAAGGAATGATGGCTATGGGTGCATGTGCGGGATTTATGGCAGGATTCTTCAGCAATAGTATTTATATTGCTCTTTTGGCAGCCTTTTTGGCAGGGATGCTTGGCGCTTTAATTTATGCCGTTTTAACAATTACATTTATGGCAAATCAAAATGTCACGGGGCTAACACTTACAATATTCGGCGTAGGAATATCAAATTTTGCAGGGGAATTTATGCTTGTGAATTCCGCTTCAAGTTCATTGAAGCTACCCGAACAAATAACTGCACAAATAAGTAATATAAATATTCCCGGCATCAGCACAATTCCGGTTTTGGGACCATTGTTATTCCAATATAATAGTTTTGTATATTTAGGTTTGGTTATTGCTATAATTTGCGGCATATACTTCAGCCGCACAAAGACAGGTCTAAATGTAAGAGCTATCGGAGAAAATCCCGGTTCAGCCGATGCGGCAGGAATAAAGGTAACAAAATTAAAATATATTAATGTACTCATCGGCGGAGGTATATGCGGCATAGGAGGAGCATACTGTTCCATGATTATCAACGGCGGCGTATGGATGAACAATCCGGTAAACGGCCAGGGATGGATTGCCGTGGCACTTGTTATATTTGCTGCGTGGAAGCCCTTGCGAGCAATTTTCGGCTCATTTATATTTGGAGCATTCAATATTTTAAAATATTATTTTCCAAAAACAATTATTACTATTCCAAATGCATTTTATGATATGCTTCCATTTGTTATAACAGCCTTGGTATTGGTAGTAACTTCAATCAGAAAATCAAAAGAAAACTCACAGCCGGCAAGCTGCGGAGTAAATTATTTCAGAGAAGAAAGATAATGTATAATACTTCGATAAAATCAAAAACTACTTAAATGGAGGTATTATGAAGAGAATACTAATTATTTTATTATTGTCGCTTATATTATTGATCGGCTGCACTGCATTTTCCGATGTTACTGAAATTGAAGCAGTAAATCTACAAAACGGTGTTAATATTGTTATTCCAAAAGACAGCAACGATGCGGATATAATTCAGGACGCAGTAAATAAGAAAGATAAAACAGATGAAGATATATCATCCTTATTGAATTATGAAATTACACTGAAAAAAGACAATAGTCAAGATGTCTACAAGCTTTACTTTGATTTAGATAACCAAGCTGCATACCTTGCCCAGGACAAAACATTGTATAAAGTTAAGGACAATGCTGCAAAAAAATTGTTTTTATGCGATGTTTTTTCATATATATATATTTCCACAATTTATGATTCGTATATTGAGCTGAACGGGAACAAATTAAGCCCTGACATTGAATATAACTGGAACAGCAAAAATATAGAAGGATATTTTGTAAACAATGCAGGAATATTAACCGGAAAATATGAAAAGAATGATAAAATACCTGTATCAC
>ENA-UOOM01002330-UOOM01002330.1-fermentation-metagenome-genome-assembly--contig:-NODE-2330-length-15871-cov-54.720283_pt1 | contig 15871 bp, 15 predicted proteins | sample MGYA00245781_ERZ724031 | MGnify/ENA primary metagenome ERZ724031 (study PRJEB28704, sample SAMN03018317) | fermentation metagenome | biome: anthropogenic terrestrial biome; feature: soil... | reverse complement strand
GGTCCCCCTAGCGGAAGTTGCGCAGCAACTTTTTTTATTGTTTTTGACACCTTAAAAACGGTATTGTATAATTAGGATGACAGTAGCAAGGAGGTAATTATGGAAGATATTATAAAACAAATTAAGAATAACCCGCTGTTTAACAATATGAATGAGGATGAAATAAAATTAGTACTTCAATGCGGCAATGCAACTTTTAATAGTTTCAAGGACAATCAAATCTTATTTGAAAAAGACCAAAAAGTTAAAAAGCTTGGAATTGTAATTGAAGGAGTGCTGAATTTAGTCTCGCAAAAATATAACGGCAACAGGGTTATAGTAACTACATTGGAGAAAAACGACTTATTTGGAGAAGCATTGATTTATGCTTCCGGAGGAAGTTCTCCATATGACCTTGTGAGTTCCGGAAAAAGTAAAGCATTGCTGATACCATATAAAATATTCTCCAATATGTGCTCTAATAACTGCAGCTATCATGCTCAGCTGATAAAAAACATGCTTACTATTTTGTCCGATAAAATAATTATGCTAAATAATAAAATGAGTATTTTAAATGCCGAAACATTAAAAGGCAGAATTGCAGTATATCTTTTATCCCTTCAAAAAAATTCAAACGCCATGATTTTTAACCTGCCGATGAACAGGCAGGAACTTGCAGAGTTTTTAAATGTTAAAAGACCTTCACTGTCAAGAGAGCTTTCCAACATGCAAAAGGGCAATATTATTGAAGTGTACCGCTCATCCGTTAAAATATTGGACATGGATAAACTGCGTGAATTAGCAGATTAATTTTATCTATTAATATTGAAGATGGGCACTTTCTGTGGTAAAATATTATATATTCACATATCGAAGGAGCGGTTATGAAACTTAAATTTATACATACATCAGACCTGCATTTAGGAAAAAAATTTGATATAAAAAACTTCAGTTTAAAAGAACGGGAAAAAAGAAGACAGGAATTATGGGATTCTTTTGATGAAATAATAAGGACAGCTAAAATAAAAGAAGTACAATATTTATTTATTGCAGGGGATCTGACAGATGGAGAATACATAAGCTATAAAAGTTTAAATAAGATTTCCGCTAAATTCAGCTCCATTCCCGACACAAATATAATCATTACCTGCGGCCAAAGCGACCCGCGCAATATTAACAATATGTATGAATATATAGAATGGCCGGATAATGTATACATAATTAAAAATACCGAGACGGTTGAAAAACTGAATTTTCCAAAAAACAATTTGTGCATCTATTCAATAAGCTGGGGCAACCATGCAGAAAATAAAAAAACCCAGTCCATTTATGACATATCGGTTGATGATAACAAGCTCAACATTCTAATGCTTCATTGTGATATTGATTCGAATGACAGACTGCCGGTTAATATTGACGTAATTAAGAATAAGTTTGATTATTGCCCCTTGGGAGGAAGACATAATTTTCAGCAAATAACCGGCAATGTTGTATATTGCGGAACTCCTGAGCCTTTGTCATTTGAAGAAGAAGGCGAACATGGTATTATAACAGGAACCTTAGAAAAAAAGAATGCAGAATACTCATTTTTACCGGTTGCCAAAAGGAAATTCGTAAATCGACAAATTGAACTGAATATTTCATACAGTTTTAATAAAATATTGGATTTGATTAAGTTTTCCGGTGATCCTTTTTTCAATACTAAGGATTATGTGCGCATAGAGCTTACAGGAGAAGTAAATACCGATATTTCAATGGATGAAATTGAAAACGAAGCAAAACAGTTTTTTTATTACATAGAGTTTGAAGATAACTTTATATATGAGACCGAAAACAGAAATTATGAAGGCAATGAGTTCAATATTATTGAAAGCTACAAACTTCAATTTGACAAAAATGATGACAAATTACAGCAGCAGGCATTTAAGTTAGGGCTTGAAGTTCTCAGAAAAGAAAAGGTGGTAAAATAAAATGTACATAAACAGACTGCATTTGAGGGCTTTTGGAAAATTTATCAGCAGGAAAATACATTTCAGCAGCAAATTTAATATAGTTTTTGGTGAAAATGAAACCGGAAAATCTACCATACATAATTTTATTGAGTTGATAATGTATGGATTTGATGAAGATACATCCCGGTATAATAAGTATAAACCTTGGAACAGCCCCTTGTACAAGGGAAGTGTTGAAATAGGAAACGAAGAAGAAAAACATGTTGTATCAAGGGATTTTCTTTTAGGTACGGTGCAGGTTTTCAAAAAAACAAATGAAACAGCCGAAAATGAATATCCCATTGAGGGTATTGATGTTCCCGGAGAGCATTTCTTTAATATCAACAGGGTATCATATAACAATACTGTAAGTATCAGCCAGCTTGGAAATAAAACCGAAAAAGAATTGGCTGATGAGTTGAAAAATAAAATAACAAACTTAAGCAGCACAAAAGATGAAGATATTTCAATGGACAGAATTATGCAAAGCCTGTATAGAATCAGGGAAGAAGCAGGAAACGAAAATAATGATAAAACATTGTTGGGACAGTATTCGCTGAGATTGGCGGAGCTTAGAAACGCCAAAGAAAATTCCATGAATTCAAACAGACAGGTAATGTTTTTGGCAATGGAAAAGAAAAAGCTCCAAAGTAAAATACATGGACTGAATATACGAATTGAAGAGAAAAACAAGGAAGTTTCAGATTATGAGCTTTCTTTGGAGAAACAGAAATTCCTTAAAGCCCAGCCCATTAAGAAGGAAATAGACAATATTAATGATGAACTGAAATTAATTGAAGAAGATGTTACAAATAGCTCAAAAGAGGATTATAGGGAAGCATCTGAAACAGAAAGCAGTTTAGCTTCAATGAAAAATGAAAAACAAAGACTGCTTGAAGAAAAAGAAGAATGCCTTTCAGAGATTGAATTAAATGAACAAGATTTGTCTAATTATATTCCTGAGGAGCTTGATATTGATAAGTTAAATATTGATTACGACATATATAAGGCAAATAACGAAAAACTAAACACCCTTAAAATGAAAATGGAAACAGGCAGGGAAAGCATAAACTCCATTAACATAGATGAGCTCAACAATTTTATAAATGATTACAGGGAAGTTGAAGAGCTTAATCATAAAATAGAAATAAACAATGTTTTAGCGGATAACAAAAATTATGAATTGATGAAGAAATTTGGCAAGAAACAAAGAGGGATAAGCCTTTTTACCGGTCTATTGGGAACGGCATTTGTATCCGCAGCAGCAGTATCATGCTATTTTGCGTATTATTACAATGAGTTTAACTATTATTACGGCGCCATAGGTTTTTTAATAGGGATAATATTCTATGTTTTTTCGTTGAGAAAAAGAAATATTGCCATAAACGCCAAGAAAGAAATTGAAAGCATGGAATGCGAATATGCTGATTATACATTATCAAACAATGAGCTGAATGAACAAAAAAATGAAATACTAAAAACAAACAATTATGAAGACTCTAATAGTATGGCTGATGATTTTGAAAAGAAAAGCATTGAAAAAAGTGTTTATGAAGAAAAGATCAAACTTCTTAATTATGATGATAATGCATTCAATGAAATTCAAGAAGAGAATAAAAAAATAGAAGAAAGACTTAAGAATAGTTTAAGCAGTTTAAATTTATCCTTGTCCGAAGATAATATTATTGAAATAAATGAAGCTTACAAACGAAAAGACATGGTAAAGAGCGAAACAGAAGAATTAAATAATAAAGTCGAAGAGCTTAACCGCGATATAACAAGGCTTGATAAGGAAATAAACTTTGAGGAAAGACGGTTGGAAATGATACTGAAAGCAAACGGTGTGGAAGATGTAGAATCATTTAAGAAAACAGTTGAGCTGAATGAAAAACACAAGGTACTATTAAACCGCAAAGAATATTCAGAAAAGATTCTGGAAAATATAATTGGCAGTACCGACTATTTTGAACTTAAAAAAAGGACTTTGAACGTTTCAGATGAAATTAAAGAAATTAATAAGCAGGATATTCAACTTAGTATTTTTAAGTTAAATGAAGAAAAAACAAAACTATTACAAAATATTGACGATATTCATCATGAAATAGAAGATATTGAAGACAATACCAGAAGTTTAGCGGAAATCGAAGAGGAAATCGACTTCTATGAAGAAAAAACCGCTTTCTTTAAAGATAAAATAAAGGTGGCTGAAATTACGGCAGAAAAAATAACAAAGATATCAGATTCAATAAAGGGTGATTTCATGCCTCTTCTTAGAAGCTCTATAAGCGATAATTTTTCATATTTGACCGGCGGAAGATATAAAAGTGTTGATATTGATGAAAATATGAATATTACGGTTATGTCTGAAGAAGAAAAGGACAGGAAAATTGAACTTGAAAATTTAAGCGGTGGTACATTGGACCAGCTTTATCTTTCACTGCGAATAGCCTTAAGCAATATTTTAAGCGGAAATCAGAATATTCCGCTGATTTTGGATGACAGCTTTGTTCAATATGATTCAAAAAGACTTAGAAAGTCCTTGGAAATGCTGTCAAGAGAAAGCGAGAGAAGACAGGTAATTCTTTTCACATGTCAGGAAAGAGAGGCAGAGCTTTCAAAGCAAATGAATATAAAATTTAACTATTTTAAATTATAAAGTTTACAATTCACAGAAGCAGAAAAAATGATAAAAACACCGTTCACGGTAACTTATAAAGGAAGATTATGAGAATTTATGCAATAGCCGATTTGCACTTCGACTTTAAAAAAGAAAAGCCTATGGATATATTCGGCGATAATTGGGAAAATCATGAGGAAAAGATAATTGAAAACTGGAAAAATACCGTAGCCGAGGATGATTTGGTTCTTGTTCCCGGTGATATATCATGGGCTTTAAAGCTTGATGATGCTGTAGAGGATTTGATGAGGCTCGAGAATTTGCCCGGAATGAAAATTATAGGCAAGGGAAACCATGATTATTGGTGGTCAACAGTCTCCTCGCTTGACAGATTAGGTTTGAAAACTATAAAGTTTTTGAAAAACAACTTCCACAAATATGATGATGTTGTTGTTTGCGGCACCAGAGGATGGGATACAATGGATGAGTATTCTGCGGAAGTTGACAATGAAAAAATATTTCTAAGGGAATTGAACAGATTTAAAATTTCACTTCACGCAGCAAAAATGGTCAGCGGCAAGAGAATAATTATGCTTCATTATCCTCCTTTTAACAATAACGGGCTTCCTAATGAATTTTTTTCACTTATGAAAGAATATAATGCAGATATTTGTATTTATGGTCATCTTCATGGAGAAGAGGGGCATAGAAATGTAAAAGAGGGTTTGATAGACAATATTATGGTTCATTGTGTTTCGAGCGACTACACAGGATTTAAACTGAAAAGGATACTTTAAATGTATGGGGACACACCTCTTTTTTTAAGGGAGAGCCTTTGAGGGATAAGAGAGGAATGTCCCCAAATAGTGGGGACACACCTTCTCCCTTGGGATAGTCTATGAGGGTCGAAGGAATGTCCCCAAAGTGAAACAGATAATTTGTCAAATTATCTGTTTTTAATCTGTGGACAAACCATCAAGCTTACCCTTGACAGGAAAACATAATCGGAGTATTATTTAATTATAAAAAGTATTCAGCAACGACTTCACATGGGGTAGCAAATGAAAAGGTTGAGATCGAATATCGGACTGAACTAAGAAATAAAAATGGGAGGAAATTATGTTTAAAGCTAAGAAACACTATTCTGACATATTGAATGAAATCAAAGAAAGCGGTCTTTGGAAGGATGAAAGAATTATAACAACACCCCAAAGAAGCATTATCAGCACAACAATGGCAGACGGAGTATTGAACATGTGTGCCAACAATTATTTGGGATTGGCAGATAATGAAGAAGTAATCGCGGCTGCGAAGAATGTATATGACAAATGGGGTTACGGACTTTCTTCCGTAAGATTCATATGCGGTACCCAAGAAATACATAAAGAGCTTGAAAATAAATTAAGCGAATTTCTCAAAACAGAAGATACCATTTTGTATTCATCATGCTTTGATGCAAATGGCGGCTTGTTTGAGACAATCACCACCGAAAATGATGCCATAATAAGCGACGAGCTTAACCATGCAAGCATTATAGACGGAGTAAGACTGGCGAAGGCAAAAAAATACAGATACAAAAATAATAATATGGAATCATTGGAAGAACAGTTGATTCAGGCCGACAAGGATGGCGCCGGTATTAAATTGATAGCAACAGACGGTGTATTCTCAATGGACGGCATTATTGCAAATTTAGAGGGTATATGTGATCTGGCTGATAAATATAATGCGCTTGTTATGGTTGATGACAGCCATGCAGTAGGATTTGTAGGAAAAACGGGAAGAGGAACCCATGAATACAGAAATGTTGTGGGCAGAGTCGATATTATAACCGGAACCTTAGGAAAAGCTCTTGGAGGTGCCAGCGGCGGATACACCAGCGGCAGAAAGGAAATAATTGAGCTGTTGAGACAGCGTTCGAGACCTTATTTGTTTTCAAATACATTGGCACCGGCTATTGCGGGAGCATCCCTCAAGGTTCTTGAAATGCTGATGGAAGACAACAAATATAAAGCTAAGTTAGATGAAAACACAAAATATTTCAGACAAGAAATCCAAAAGATAGGCCTTAAAATTATAGAAGGCGAGCACCCTATTGTGCCCATAATGCTTGGAGACGCTGTTTTGTCACAGGAAATGGCTGAAAGGCTGTTGAAAAAAGGTGTTTATGTCGTAGGATTTTACTTCCCGGTTGTACCAAAGGGAAAAGCAAGAATAAGAACTCAAATATCCGCAGCCCATTCAAAGGAAGATTTGGACTTTGCACTCAAAGCATTCAAAGAAGTAAAAGATGAATTAGGTATTTAAGTTAAAGAAAGATTAAGCTTTGTAAGGTATAATTACAAAGCTTTTATTTTGATGTGATAAAATAACTTGAAGAAATAAATTTTTAATTGTATAATTACATGAATAATATGAAATTCATATATGAATAAGCATATATCAATTTTCTACATTTCTCGGGAAATAGTACGAAAAAGTGAGTTGTTTTTTATAAAAAGGGGACGAAATGAGCGATATAGTGTTGAAAGAAGTAAAAAAGACAAGTATAGGCGGTCAGGCGCTAATTGAAGGAATTATGATGAAGGGACCTTCCAAAACAGCTACGGCTGTAAGAAAGCCCGACGGAGAAATAGAAATAAAAGAAAGCAATATAAACCCAATATTTAAACATAAATTTTTTAAATTACCGCTGATAAGAGGAAGCTTTGTGCTCATAGATGCACTTGTTAGCGGTGTTAAGGAATTAATGTATTCAGCGGAATTCTATGGTGAAGATTATGAAGAAGATGCCATTGACAAATTTTTGAAGAAAGTTTTTAAGGATAAAGCAGACACGGCAATTATTTATACTTCAGTAATATTAGCTTTAGTCTTTTCGGTTGTAATTTTTATATTGGGACCCACCTTTTTGACTAACTTGTTAAAAAACCTTATCAAGAGTTCACTTCTTCTTAACTTGGTGGAAGGTATTGTAAGGGTATTGATGTTTGTGGGTTATGTTTATATGGTTTCCAAACTTGAAGATATAAAAAGGGTATTTATGTATCACGGGGCTGAACATAAAACCATATACTGCTATGAGCACGGGGAAGAGCTGACAGTTGAAAATGTCCGCAAATATTCGACACTTCATCCCCGCTGCGGAACAAGTTTTTTGATTAATGTATTGCTTATAAGCATTATAGTATTTTCTTTTTTCGGCTGGCCAAATCCATTTCTTAGACTTGTGATAAGACTTGCAATGCTTCCGGTTATTGCAGGACTTTCCTATGAACTAAACAGGTACGTGGGAAGAAGCTCAAAAGATAATATTTTTACAAAAATAATCACTTACCCGGGATTTTTTATTCAAAAGATTACCACAAAAGAACCGGATGATTCAATGATGGAAGTTGCAATAGCAGCAATGAAAAAGGTGATTCCCCAAGGCGGAGAAGATGATAGATGGTAACAATCGAAAAATTGGTGAAAGATGGTATTGATATAATAAAACAAAGGGAATACAATTCGCCCAAGCTTGATGTTGAGCTTATTTTATGTTATCTTCTACAAAAGGACAGAATTTATCTGCACCTTAACAGAAAGACGGAAATCAGCCAAGATATTGAAGATAAGTTTTATAAACTGGCTGCAAAGCGAAATGAAGGTTACCCGCTGCAATATATAACAAATTCACAGGAATTTATGGGCTTGGACTTTTACGTGCAGGAAGGTGTTTTGATACCGAGGCCCGATACAGAAACATTGGTTGAAACTGTAATAAATATGGCAAAAGATAAGTATAATAATCAAAAGATTAAAATACTTGATTTGGGAACAGGAAGCGGAGCCATCGCAATAAGCCTTGCATATTATTTAAAAAACTCATTTGTTACTGCAATAGACATAAGCCAAAAATCAGTTGAAACAACAAATATTAATATAAAAAAACACGCTCTTAATAATATAAGGGTTATAAAAGGAAATATTTTTGAAGATATTATAGATGAAAAATTTCATATTATAGTCTCAAATCCTCCATATATTGAAAGAGATACAATCAGCTCACTTCAGGAAGAGGTTTCTGTTTATGAGCCAAGGACAGCTTTGGATGGAGGATGGGACGGTTTGGAATATTACAGACGTATTGTGGAGTTATTTGCAAAACTCCATGAAAAGAATGGAGCTTTAGTTGTGGAAATAGGATGCGAACAAAAAAATTCAGTTGAAAAAATTTTTGGAAATTTAAAATTGTTTAAAGAGATTAAAGCATATCAAGACCTATCCGGGAAGGATAGAGTATTAGCAGGTATGACCTAACCCCATATGTTCGAGCAATAGAGGTATGGGGACACACCTTCAAAGTCGGGTGACTCTTTGTGGGATAGCTCTTGAAGGAATGTCCCCAAATGTTATAAGCATATAACTAAGAAATGAGAGAGGAATAAAAATGTTAGAAAAATTAGACGCATTAAAAGATAAATATATAGAATTAAGTGAAAAGCTTTCTGATCCTGACACCTTAAGCGATTCACAGAAGCTGCAAAAGCTTATGAAGGAGCAGGCACAGCTTGAACCGGTTGTGCTTAAATACAATGAGTATATGGAAGTAAAAAATCAGCTTGAAGAATCCAAAGAAATGCTGAGGGAAAAATTAGATGATGACTTTAAGGAAATGGTAAAAGAAGAAATCAAGGAATTAACTGCTAAAGAAGAAGAGCTGGAAAATGACATAAAAGTCCTGCTTCTGCCAACAGACCCAAACGATGACAAGGATGTAATTGTTGAAATAAGAGCAGGGGTAGGCGGTGATGAAGCAGGATTATTTGCAGGGGATTTACTCCGCATGTATTTAAGATATGCGGAAAGAAAAGGATGGAAAACTGAATTCATAACAGTAAATGACCAAGGAATAGGCGGTTACAAGGAAGTTATTTTCTCTATTAAAGGAAAGGGAGCATACTCAAAACTTAAATATGAAAGCGGCGTTCACAGGGTTCAGAGGGTTCCGGATACAGAATCCAGCGGTAGAATTCACACTTCATCTGCAACCGTGGCAGTGCTGCCTGAAGCAGATGATATTGATATTGAAATAAATCCAAATGATGTAAAGGTTGATGTTTTCCGCTCTTCAGGAAACGGAGGACAGTCTGTAAATACAACTGACTCTGCCGTAAGACTTACTCATCTTCCTACAGGCATTGTAATATCCTGTCAGGATGAAAAATCTCAGCTTAAAAACAAGGATAAAGCTTTTAAGGTATTAAAGGCGAGACTTTATGACAAATATCTGCAGGAGCAAACTAATGAATTGGCTCAATCAAGAAAAAGCCAGGTGGGCTCAGGAGACAGAAGTGAGAGAATAAGAACCTACAACTTCCCTCAGGGAAGAGTAAGCGACCACAGGATAGGTCTTACCTTGTATAAGCTTGATGCATTCCTTGACGGCGATATAACAGAAATGCTTGAAGCTCTTGTTACTTCAGACCAGGCAGAAAAGTTGAAAAACATATCAGAGGATTAAAATGAGAATAGATAAATTTTTAAAAAACGCACGCATAATTAAGAGAAGAACCGTTGCAAAAGAAGCATGCGAGCAGGGGAGAGTTCTTATTAACGGCAAGACGGCAAAACCCGGCACGGAAGTAGAAGTCGGTGATGAAATAGATATTATTTTCGGCTCAAAGCCCATGAGAATAAAGGCAGAAAAGCTTTTGGAACACACAGTCAAAGACGAATATAAGGAAATGTACAGCATAATAAATGTTTAAAATTTTAATTTAAAGGGTATAGATTAATGGTAGGTATTAGCTATCAAGGAGAAGCCAAGCTTCTCTCATAAGATAAATTTATATACAGAGGTGGTTATATGGAATTAAAAGGAAGTAAAACAGAACAAAATTTGATGACTGCTTTTGCAGGAGAATCTCAGGCTCATGTTAAGTACACATACTATCAAAGCCAGGCAAAAAAGGACGGATACGTACAAATCAGCAAATACTTTGAAGAAACAGCGAGAAATGAAAAAGAGCATGCGAAACTATGGTTCAAACTTCTTCATGACGGAATAGCTCACACAACCGTAAATTTACAAGACGCGGCCGACGGTGAACATTACGAATGGACAGAAATGTATGCAGACTTTGCAAAAGTGGCAAAAGAAGAAGGATTCAATAATATTGCTTACTTGTTTGAAGGTGTTGCAGCAATAGAAAAGGCTCACGAGGAAAGATACTTAGCACTTTTGAATAATATTGAATCAGGAAAAGTATTCAAAAGAGAAGGGGAAGTTGTTTGGCAGTGTGACAATTGCGGTCATATCCACGTTGGTGCCAAAGCCCCGGAGAAATGCCCTGTATGTGATCACCCTCAGGCACATTTCCAAATATATACAAAACCATATTAAAATCAAAAAAAATGCCATTGATTCAATGGCATTTTTTTGTCCTTAGGGGTATTGTTTAAATACTATCATCAAGCCGCCCATATTGAAAATTTATCTTTAAATATAATCAATTCAATGTTAGAATATACATAGTTAATAAGGAAAGGGTGAAATAATGGAATATCAATTGAAGCTCAACCGCATGCTGGATAAATTGACACAGGGTTTCAGGGGAGAGGTGCTGAAAGATGAGCCTTTAAAAGCTCATACTTATTTTAAAATCGGTGGTCCTGCAAGCTTATTTGCAGTGCCTGAAGATACAGAAGACTTAAAAACAGTTTTAAAGCTGATAAAAAAATACGGAATTGAGCATTTTATAATAGGTAATGGAACAAATCTCTTGGTTTCAGATGACGGATTTAGAGGAATAATAGTGAAAATAGGAGAAAAGTTCAATAAGCTTGAACGTGACGGAAATAAGGTGAAAGCAGGAGCAGGGATACTATTGTCCGCCTTGGCAAAATATTTTGCAAAGGAAGGGTTGGCAGGATTTGAATTTGCCGGCGGAATACCGGGATATTTGGGAGGAGCAGTTCCCATAAACGCAGGAGCTTACGGCGGGGAAATGAAGGATGTAGTAACAAAGGTCAAATGCATGGATATGGACGGCAAAATTCATGAATTTTCCAATGAAGAAATGGAATTTTCCTACAGACATACCAAGCTGTCAGATTCGGAGTACATTGTTCTTGAAGCAGAGTTTGACTTAATTCCGGGCAGAGTTGAAGATATAATGGAGAAAATTAAAGAGCTTAATGAAAAGAGAACTTCAAAGCAGCCTTTAAATTTACCCAGTGCCGGAAGCACATTTAAAAGACCTTCAAATGGATATGCTTCCAAATTAATTGAAGATGCTGGGCTTAAAGGGCTGCAATACAGAGGAGCAATGGTTTCAGACAAACACAGCGGCTTTATCGTAAGTTACGATAATGCATGTTGTGAAGATGTTTTGGAGCTTATGCGGATAGTAATAAGTACAGTATATGACAAATTCGGAATAAAATTAGAGCCGGAGATAAAAATAGTAGGAACAAAGCTATGAAATTAAAAGCGGATTATCACATACACTCAACATATTCAAAAAATAGACACGGCAAGTCATCAATTGAAGAAATAGCGGGAAAAGCCTATGAATTAGGATTGGAGGAAATAGCCATCACTGACCATGGGCCAGCTCACTATATGTTTGGCATTAAAAGAAACTTGATAAGTGAAGCCAAGAATATTGTGGTGGAAACGAGAAAAAAATACCCGAATCTGAAAATATTGTACGGTGTTGAAGCAAACATACTGGATTATAACGGAACTACAGATATCGACAGTGAAATAATGAAGCATTGTGATATAATTTTATGCGGCTTTCACTTGGCAGCTTTATTTTCATCGGCAAGTGACTTTTGGAATTTCATAGTTAAAAATCAAATAGCTAAAAACAATAGAAAACTTTACGGTGAAATGGTTGAAAAAAACACTGATGCAGTTATAAATGCCATGAATAAATATAAGATTGACATTTTAACTCATCCGGGAGATAAAATACCGCTTAATATTGATAGAATTGCACAAACAGCAGAGAAGACAAATACTTTGCTTGAAATAAACAACAGTCACGGGCACTTAAACAAAGATGAGCTCATAACAGCATCAAAATACAATGTACAATTCGTAATAAACAGCGATTCCCACATTAAAGACAATGTGGGGCGCTGTGAAAATGCACTGAGAGCTGCAGAAAGCTCGGGTATTGAGCTAAATCGAATTGTTAATTTGGAAAATTGAAGGAGGAGCATATGGAATTAGTAATTATTACAGGTATGTCCGGCGCAGGAAAGAGCCAGGCAATCAGAGTTCTTGAAGATATAAACTATTATTGTATGGATAATCTGCCTCCTGCTTTGCTTCCTAATTTTGCCGAGCTATGCAAAAGTTCATCAATGGATGTAAATAAAGTAGCAGTTGTTGCGGACATAAGAGGAGGAATATTTTTTAAGGATTTGTTCAACAGCTTGGAAGAGCTGAAAAAAAAGGGAATTGAATATCGGATACTTTTTCTCGATGCCTCCGATGATGACTTGATCAAAAGGTTTAAAGAACAAAGAAGACCTCATCCTTTATCTGCAAACGGGACTATAATTGAAGGAATCTTGGAAGAAAGAAACAGATTGGAAGAAGTAAAAAGGAAGTCCGATTATATAATAGATACCACCAACATGACACTCGGGAGACTTAAGGAAGAGCTTTTAAATATTTTTGTGAAAGGCAGCATATCATACAATCTAAACATAACCATAGTGTCATTCGGCTATAAATATGGTCTTCCCCAGGAATCAGACCTTGTATTTGATGTAAGGTTTTTGCCTAATCCTTTTTATATAGAGGAATTAAAAGACAATACAGGAAATGATAAGAATGTTCAAGATTATGTAATGAGTTTTGAAACCACATCCATATTTTTGGATAAGTTGATAGATATGCTTAGATTTCTTCTTCCTTTGTATATAAAGGAAGGAAAATCAAACCTTGTAATATCCATCGGCTGTACCGGAGGCAGGCATCGCTCTGTTACAATATCAAATTATCTATCATCCATGCTTACGGCTGAAAATTACAGGGTTTTATTAAATCACAGAGATGCGGGGAAACAATAGTATGAAAATAGTAGTATTTGGCGGAGGGACAGGCCTTTCTATATTGCTCAGAGGATTAAAAAATTACACAAAGGATATTTCTGCAATTGTAACAGTTGCAGATAACGGCGGAGGCTCCGGGGTTTTAAGAGAAGACTTAGGCATGCTGCCGCCGGGAGACATGAGAAACTGCATTATAGCACTTTCAGATATTGAGCCGATAATGATAAAATTGATGCAGCACCGTTTCAGCGAGGGGTATTTAAAGGGGCAAAGCTTCGGGAATTTATTTATAGCTGCTATGTATGAAATATTCGGCAATTACGAACATGCGCTAAAGGAAATAGGAAGTATTTTCAGGCTTTCGGGAAAAGTTCTTCCCATGACACTGCAGGATGCCCAATTAAAAGCATATCTTGACAATGGTGACTGCATATTAGGAGAAACGTATATTCCGGAATATGTAAGCAAATTAAACACGAAAATAGACAAAATTTCATTGGTTCCAAATGTGTGCAGACCCCTTGAGGAAACAGTAGAAGATATAAAAGAAGCAGATATTATTGTTATAGGACCGGGGAGCTTGTATACCAGTGTAATGCCGAATATTTTAGTTGAAGGTATACCATCTCTTTTAGCCGGGAGCAAAGCAACTGTATTTTATATCTGCAATCTTATGACACAACCGGGAGAAACGGATAACTACAATGTTTTAGACCATGTAAATGCAATTATAAAACACAGCAGCACATATATGATTGATTACGTAATTGTCAATGATGAAAAAATTTCCGAAGAGCTGATTGTAAATTATAAATACCAGGGTGCAAAACAGGTCCTAATTGATGATGAGCAGATAAAAAAACTTGAAGAAATGAATATAAATGTTATTTGCAGCAATTTTGTTGATATAAGAAAAAACTATATAAGACATAATTCAGATAAAATAGGACAGCTGTTGTTAAATTATGTTAATGAAAAAAATAGAAAGGAGAGCTTCTATGGAGGAATATAAAAGTATAGATTCAAATCAACTAAGCATTGCAGATGGTATGATTGACTGGGTAAGAGTAGTTGACAGAGACAATATGGTTTTGTATGCCAACAAAAAAATGCAGGAGGAGCTGGGAGAAAAAATTGTCGGTAAAAAATGTTACGATGTTTTATGCAGAGACAAAAGATGTGAATACTGCATTTCAAGTATCACCTTGGAAGACGGCTCCATAATGCGCAAGCAACAAAGTATCGGAAATAAAACATATATGATTGTATCATCACCACTATATGGCAATAACGGTGAAATTAAAGGCTCAGTGGAAGTATTCAGGGATATAACCAATGAGGTTTTACTTTCAGAAAAGATAAACGAAAAAAACAAAAAAATGAGTGATGATATAAAATTTGCAAAAAATATGCAAAATCGCATGCTTCCTCCAAAAGGAACGTATAACGGCATGAGCATTGATTATTTGTATGAATCTTCGGAATCATTAAGCGGGGATTATTTTGATGTATTTGAAATAGATGAGAATAATACAGGTATTTATATTTGTGACGTTGTGGGGCATGGCGTAACGGCATCTCTCTTAACAATTTTTGTAAGACAGTCTTTAAGAACAATTGCCAAAGGTAATATTAACCTGAATAAAATCATGAAGGAGCTGCATAAAACATTTTTATCATTAAATTTGGACTATGATAAATATTTCTCTGTATTTTTTGGAATATTTAATAAAGATACCTATGAATTTAAATATGTTAATGCAGGACATAACTCAATACCGATTTTAATAAGTAATAAAAATATTAAAACCCTTAAGCTTAAGGGATATCCTATTGCAAATATATTCGATAATGTTGATTATATTGTAGGAAAAGTTACTTTAAAAGTCGGTGATAAAATACTGCTTTATACTGACGGAATAACAGAGGCAACAAATAGCGAAGGAATACAATATGGCGTCGATAATCTGATAAATACAATAAAATCAGATGGAAATATTCTAAAAAACATAGAGTCATCAGTTAATAATTTCAGTACAATTCACAAAGATGATTATGCAGTGCTATTGGCTGAAATAATTTAAATAAGAATCTTAACCACCGGGGAAGACCACCGGGGATGGTTCTTCTAACCACCGGGGACGGTTCTTCTTGGACACTTTCTGACCACTGTGATCAAAAGAAATGACCGCGGAGAACCGTCCCCTATGGACTATAAGGAAGGGGG
>ENA-UOOM01002329-UOOM01002329.1-fermentation-metagenome-genome-assembly--contig:-NODE-2329-length-15871-cov-180.369562_pt1 | contig 15871 bp, 12 predicted proteins | sample MGYA00245781_ERZ724031 | MGnify/ENA primary metagenome ERZ724031 (study PRJEB28704, sample SAMN03018317) | fermentation metagenome | biome: anthropogenic terrestrial biome; feature: soil... | reverse complement strand
AGCCATCGGATAAACAGGTGCAAAAAATAAATTTGAGGTGATGTTATGAAAATTAGCTTAATTCCAGCAGTTACTTATGTAAATGATGATGAATTAAAAGGAAAGACAGCAGTAGTTATTGATGTATTAAGAGCTACCTCTGTCATGACAACTGCCATTATAAACGGTGCTTCAGAAATCATTGCATTAACTGAGGTTGAAGATGCATTAAGGATGAAGGATGCAAAGTGTATACTTGGTGGGGAGAGAAAAGGACTTAAAATAAAGGGCTTTGACCTATCAAATTCTCCTCTTGAATACACAAGGGAAAGAGTAGAAGGAAAAAGAGTTGTTATGACTACAACTAATGGAACAAAAACATTAAATAAAGTAGAAGCAGCAGATAAAATCTATATTGCCTGCATGTTAAACGGAAAAGCAGTAGGAAAAAGGCTTGTAGAAGAAGAAAAGGATACGGTTATAGTTTGTGCAGGAACCAATGGAAAGTTTTCTATAGATGATTATGCCTGTGCTGGTAAAATAATTTATGAGGCTAACAAATTTGGAAAAGTTGAATTGGATGATTTCGCCTATGCAGCTTTTTCTGCATATAATGATCATAAGGATGATATAATTTCTCTTGTTAAAAATGCTTACCATTATAAATATCTTTTATCTTTAGGATTAGGGGAGGATTTGAAATATTGTTTTAAAGAGGATATTTCGGATTTGGTTCCAGAATACAAAAGTGGAAGGATTAAATAGGCCATAGACCATTTCACTTTTCTGTTTACAAAGAAACTCTAAGGCAAAAAATGTCAGACAACTGTAGGGAAGGTGCCAACATCCAATAACAATCTCATTCTATGGCATTTACAGAGCAATCAAAATTTAGGGGGCGGAACGGTCAAGACCGCTCCCTACCTTTTCATAATCATGAAATTTTGTGATAGATCCTTATTATATAACCTGATATATAATAAATTTAAGATATAGAGATTCTTCTGAGTTTATAAGTACTGGATGATCCTTTGATTGGGTTCTGAATTCTACTTGACGCAGGGTTTTGCCTGCATCATGGGCTGCATCTGCAATAACCTGCGTAAAAAGGTCAGGAAGCATAAAATGAGAACATGAGCAGGTAACCAAGAACCCACCGGGTTTTACAATTTTCATAGCTCTTAAGTTTATCTCCTTATAACCCCTAGAGGCTCCTTCTACTGCTTGATGGCTTTTTGTAAATGCAGGGGGATCAAGAATAACCACATCAAATTGTTTTCCTTCATCTGCCCAAGGTCTTAATATGTCAAAGGCATTAGCCTTTTCAAAGCTGCAGATAGATTCAAAGCCATTTAAGGCTGAATTCTTTCTTGCCATTTCAATTGCTGTTTCTGAAATATCTATTCCAAGAACACTTTTTGCACCATAGTGTGCAGCATGCAGCGAAAATGATCCTGTATGGCAGAAGCAATCTAAAACATCTGCATTTTTTACTATATTCCTTATAGATGCACGGTTTTCTTTTTGATCAAGAAAGTAACCTGTTTTTTGACCATTTTCTAAATCAACATAAAATTTTACCCCATTTTCTTGTGTTTCAATTATGGCATTAAAAGGTTCAGTTAAAAATCCTTTTTGAAGAGGAAGGCCCTCAAGTTCCCTTACCTTTACATCATTTCTTTCATAAATACCTTTAGGATTAAATATTTCTTTTAATATTTTTACGATGGTATCCTTCCATATATCTATACCAAGGGACAGGGTTTGCACAACAAGATAATCGCTATATTTATCAACTATTAGTGCAGGAATAAAATCTGCCTCACCGAATACAACCCTACAGCAGGTGGTTTCTATTAATTTTTTTCTATATTCCCATGCAGCAGTTATTTTTCTTCTAAAAAAGTCTTCATTGATTTCCTCATTTTCATCCCTTGTTAGTATTCTTACAGTGATTTTCGACTGAGGGTTTATATAGCCTTTACCAATAAATTTACCTCTGCTGTTATATACACTGATAATATCCCCAGGCTTTATCGCTCCTTCATATTTTTGTATTTCATTTCTGTAGACCCAGGGATGACCAAGCTCCGCTTTTGAGATTCTGTTATCTTTAAGTATTATTTTTGCCATTGCTTCCTCCTTTTAAAATGCAAATTACAAATTGCAGATGTTTTCTAAGAATTATTTCATAAAATTTCTGATTGTATTTATGTTATCCATAGAAAGCCCTACAAATTCTCCCCCGCATAAAAATTTCCCATTTTCAATTTTGTTCCAAATAATATTAGTTAAAACTTGGAATGGAATTTCATCCCCAAGCCTTAAATAAAAAGAAAGAAAACTGCTTTTGGGTATATAAAACCTTGATACAAATGCCATTCCCGTTTCAGAAATATCAATAGTATATAATGAATCTGGTTTTATAATTAATTTTTTGTCTTCCCCATATATTAAAGTGGGATACAATATTTCGATTTTTGCTTTTTTTCTAATATAATTTCTTTTATCTTTTACCATTATTATTCCCCCAATCAGGTGATTTTTAGCTTCAGATAAAGTTTGTTTAAAAAAAATATAGATATAAGCTGAAATTTAAGAAAACTTATATTTACATTATAAGTTATTTTCTATTTGATTTAAAGCTTCAAGCAGGATTATTTAAATTTACTATTTCAATTAATATAACTTTTTTTACATAGCCTTGTAATTCAATATTATTGACATTTCTATTCTATAGATTTATACTAAAAACAATTCGTGTAACTGTTAAATCAGGCATGAGATTTAAACCTCATGCCTTTTTTGTATGAAATTATTATGGTCTGGGATTCTATAAAAATAAGAGGGGGAAATATACTTTTACAACTAAATTAGGAGGAAAATGGAATGTTTGAATTACTAAAAAAGAAAAAGAGTATAATAGCTCCAGTAGATGGGAAAACCGTAGAGCTATCACAAGTCCCCGATAAAGTCTTTGCAGAAAAAATGGTTGGAGACGGACTTGCAATTGATACTGTTGGAAGTATTATAACTGCTCCATCAGATGGGACTTTAACTTTAATTTTTAAAACAAATCATGCTTTTGGGATGACTTTAAAAGATGGAGTTGAACTTATGGTTCATATAGGTATTGATACAGTTAAGCTTGATGGAGCTGGTTTTGAGAGGCTGTGTAAGCAGGGCGATTTTGTAAAAGCAGGTACACCAGTAATCAAACTTGACAGGGATTTTATTTTATCAAAAGGATATTCTCTTATAACCCCTGTTTTGATAACTAATATGGATAAGATTAAAAATATAGAGCCAGTCATAAACAAGGATGTAAAGGCTGGTGAAGATATAATAATGGAGTATTATTTATAGTTCATTTTACTTACTTTTTGTTTGCATAACAGTTTTGGATACAATTATCACAGCTATACATTAAATTTAATAAAATTGTAGAAACTAATAGCGAAAATATTTATACAAATTTTAAAAACACAGCACTAAAGCATCAAAATATATAAGAATGAGAGTGTGATAATTGTATGCCTAATTTTTTAAAGCTTATACTTGCAGAAGTTGCAGTAGTTTTTATAAGTTTTGCTTTTTTTTCTTTTATTATTCCTGGAGATAAAAGACACAAGATATGGGAAAAATATATAAGCTCATTTGCCAAATTTGTTATCTATATATTTATAATCGCTTTAGCAGTTACTGGGATAACTGCATTAATTGTCTATGCGTTAAGGCTTGAAAGATACTTAAACGTAATTGCAGCTTTAGTTCAATCCTTTGTAATAGGCTTTATATTGTCCTGTGTTCCAAGGAGGGGTGCAGGAGATAAAAAAAAGGAAAAGGATAGCTGGAAATAATCCAGCTATTTTTCAATATATAGGTTCAAAATTTTACTATTGCAAAATGCTTTGGGATATTATATAATAAACAATGTCGGTATCGGGGTGTGGCGCAGATGGGAGCGCGCGTGGTTTGGGACCATGAGGTCGCAGGTTCAAACCCTGTCACCCCGACCAGTGTAAAAGCTCATCCATTTGGATGAGCTTTTATGATATATTTTTCAAGCAAACTTTACCTGAATCTAAGAATTATGAGCCTGAGAATCACATAACCTCAAAAAGTATCTGAAAAGTTTTATGGCCAATTTTAAGACTAAATTAGACTTTATATACTTAAATTGGATTCTTTAATTTATAAGACTAATTTAGATTGAAAGATTAAAAAAGGCCTAATTTATTTTTTCCAATTAAGGGCTGAAAAGTTTTAATTCCTTAAAGGCTCTCTATCTTGAAAAAGCTATATTTAAATTGTATAATAAGAAAATATGTCGGGGCATAGCGCAGATGGGAGCGCGCATGGTTCGGGACCATGAGGCCGCAGGTTCAAGCCCTGTTGCCCCGACCATTGATATAAGTGGATTTGCAATTTCACAAATCCGCTTTACTTTTTGAAACACCCCATTAATACCCCAGTTTTTTTTAAGAGGTTTAATTTATAACTAATTTTAGCTGATAACTGCTTAATATTTTTTTCTTCTTTTAATTGGATTTTTTGATGTAGAATACTATGGGACAGGTATATCAAACATCGCAGGTTCAAGTCACATCACATTCATTTTCACGTTAAGTTCCTAACTAAGTGCTTAAATATAAATATATAATTTGAACTTAGAATAAATATAATTGACATTAAGAAAGCGATTTCCTATAATTGCTTTAGGGGGTATGCTTATGGATATGACTATAAAAGATGTGGCTAAAATTGCAGGGGTATCTCCTGCAACAGTTTCAAGAGTTATAAATGGAACTAAACCTGTAAGTGAGGAAGTGACTAAAAGAGTTCTTGATGCAATAGAAAAAACAGGATTTAAAAGAAATGCAGCAGCAAGAAGCTTAGTAGTTAAAAGAAGTAACTTACTTGGGGTTATTATACCGGATATATCAAATATGTATTTTAGCGAGTTAATAAAGGGCATAGATTCTATGGCGCATTTCTATAATTATAATATTATTTTAAGCAGTTCTTCAACTAATGAAAATAGAGAAGTAGAGTGCTTTAACCTCCTCCTTGAAAAGGGGGTAGATGGAATAATATTTACGGCTTACAGATATGTAAGAGATCCTATTTATAAAATAATAGACAGGGCCTCTATTCCATTTGTATCTTTAAATAGAAAATGCAGAAATACCATAAGTATAAGAGTTGATAATACAAAGGAAAGCTATGAAGCAACTAAATATTTAATAAAGCTTGGTCATAGAAATATTGCTTTTATAAGTGGTTATTTTGATGATGATGCTTCAGGAATTCAAAGAATGGATGGATATAAAAAAGCTCTTAAAGAGTATGGTATACCTATAAGACAAAATTTAATTTGTGAGGGAGATTTTACTTTTAAAGGCGGTTATAATGGAGCAGAAAAACTTCTTATGTTTAATAAAGATATAACAGCAATATTTGCAGTAAATGATGAGATGGCATATGGAGTAATGGCGTATATACAGGATATTGGGCTTAAAATTCCAAAGGATATTTCTGTTATGGGTTTTGATGACGTTGCTTATTCTCAAAATTTTAGACCAAGGCTTACTACTGTTCATCAGCCTATATATGATATAGGGGAGATGGCATCAAAAACAATAATAAAAGCAATAAATGAGGGATTTAGAGAAGATGATATTATTGTAAAAGGTGGTATAGCAGTAAGAGAAAGCACAAGGAGAATAGAATAGCTCAGTATAGGAAACTGCTTTCATATTTTCAACTAAGCCTTAGAAGTATTGATTTATGGGCATAGCAGCCGTAATACTTTGCTTTAAGCAAAGTATTACGGCTGCTATGCTATCGGATAAAAACCTATAATATACTAAAAAGTGCATAATTATATATCAAATAATGATTAAAAATTTCCGAAAATGTTATAAAAGGAAGCAATATGGCTGTTAGGCTTTATTTTTTGCACTAAACTTAATATTTACATGAATAAAGTCTTAATTTTACCATAAAACATTATTGACAGAATTTACTTAATAGTAGTAATATTAAGTTACAGGTAAGCGATTTCCTAATTAATATTTAAGGAGGTTCTTTAAATGAAAGGTAAAAAATTTTTTTCAATGGTATTATGCTTTATCTTAGCACTATCACTTTTTAGTGGCTGTGGGAAAAAGGAAGACGAAACTGCAAACCAGGGACAAAAAAAAGAAGAGGAACCTGTTAAGATTGTTTATGCAAGAGGGAAGGACACTACAGGTGCAAATCAAAAGATAGTTGAAAAATTTAATGAACTACATAAGGGAAAAATTGAGGTTGAATATGTAGAAATGCCATCTGATACAGGTCAATCTCATGATCAGTATGTTACAGTATTTCAAGCAAAAGGAACAGACTATGATGTTTTTGATGCTGATGTTATTTGGCCGGCAGAATTTGCTCAGGCCGGATATGTACTTCCGCTTGATAAGTTTGTTGAAAGAGATGGAATTAATTTAAAAGATTATATGGATGGGCCAATAAAATCACTCACATTTAAAGGGCAGCTTTGGGGAATGCCAAAGTTTATAGATGCAGGAATGTTATTTTATAGAAAAGATATTATAGATAAAGCCCCAGAAACATGGGAAGATTTATACAACGCAGCAGCTGCAACCAAGGGTAAGACTGAGTTTGGATATGTAGGACAAGCAAAGCAGTATGAAGGGCTTGTATGCAATGCTAATGAATTTATTTCAGCCTATGGCGGACAGGTTGTAGACGGAGATGGAAATATTACAATTGATTCAGATGGAACAAGAAAAGGACTTGAAATGATGAAGAAGATATTCACTTCAAAATTTGTTCCAAATAACATAACAACTTTTACAGAGCCAGAATCATGCACAGCATTCATTGAGGGGAAATCAGCATTTATAAGAAATTGGCCATATCAATGGGCAATGGCACAAGATGCTTCTCAGTCAAAGATTGTTGATAAGGCAGCAGTTGCACCTCTTCCAAAGGGGAGTGTAAGAGCTTCTGCAACACTTGGCGGCTGGGTTACAATGATTAACAAGTATTCAAAGCATCCTGAAGAAGCTTGGGAGTTTGTAAAATTTATGTGTGGACCAGAAGGACAAAAGATTACTGCAACTGTAGGAGGAAGTGCTCCTACACTGACTTCATTATATGAAGATGAAGAAGTTAAGAAAAACCCATTGTTTGCTGATAAAAACTTTGTGGCAGGACTTTCAGCAGCAGTGCCAAGACCAGTATCACCAATTTATCCAAAGCTTTCAAATATAATGCAAGAAGAAATATCAAAATATTTATTAGGACAGCAGGATGTTAATGCAACAGTTAAGAATATGGATTCGAGAATGAAACAAGCAGTTAATGAAGCTAAATAGCATTGGATCTTAAATTTAGGGCCATTAAGTATTTTGCTTAATGGCTCTAAACATATGGGGGTGGTAAATATGAAAGCAGAATTGGAGGTTAAAAATGAGGTAAAATATAAAAATAAAAAGAAAAATACTTTAAGTGAACAGAGAAGGGCTTATCTTATGATTGCACCTTCAATTATCATTATTGTAGTAGTTGCGCTTTATCCGGTATTTAAATCCTTCTGGTACAGTCTTTTTGATCTTCGTTTAAATCATCCAACAAAAGATTCTACTCATCTTAATTATAAAATTGATCTTGAAAGATATTTTAATAACTATGACCTTGTATCAGGAGCTTTAAAAAGGGCAGTTAGTGAAACTACAGGCGAAACTAAGGATAAAGTAATGGAAGCAAATAAGAAGTTTTTAGATATAAGCAATACTATTTTAAGTGAAAAAGAGGTAGCAAGCAAAGAAAAGAAAGTAAGAGAAATAGTATTTAAATTTCAACCTGTAGAAAATGACAAACTAAAATTTGCAAAAATTAGTAAGTCAACTGCAGAGAATGCTATTCAAACTTATAGTGATATTATGAATAGCCTATCCTCTTTAACTATAGAGGGGGATGGGAAAAAAGATATTGAGAAGGCGGCAGGGCTTTCGGAAGAGCTTAGGGATTCTATTATAAAACCTAATTTTGTAGGATTTGGCAACTATAAATATTATGCTAAGGATAAGAGTTTTTGGTCTTCTTTAGGAAACACCTTTTATTTTACGCTTATTTCTGTTGCTATTGAGCTTACTCTTGGAATTCTTGTTGCTATGATAATGAATAAAACATTTAAAGGAAGAGGGGTTGTTAGAGCAGCAATTCTAATTCCATGGGCAATACCTACAGTTGTATCTGCTAAGATGTGGAAGTTTCTCCTTGATGGACAGTTTGGAATTGTAGCTCATTTACTCCAGAAGTTTCATTTAGTAAATGATGCAGGCTGGTTTTTATCCACTCATTCTGGGGCTGCATTTTCAATAATATCTATAGATGTATGGAAGACTACACCATATATGGCACTTATGCTTCTTGCAGGACTTCAAAGTATAGATACTACACTTTATGAAGCTTCAGCGGTTGATGGGGCAACAAAACCCCAGCAATTTTTCAAAATTACTCTTCCACTTTTAAAACCAACTATTTTGGTTTCTCTTTTGTTTAGAACTCTTGATGCTTTTAGAATGTTTGATTTAGTATTTGTTCTTACAGGTGGAGGGAAAGGTACAGAAACTATTTCAACTTATGCATATAAAACAATGTTTGCACAAATGGAATTTGGAAGAGGTTCAACTTTATCAGTTATTGTATTTATTTGTGTGGCTTTAATCAGCATAGCGTACATCAAAATTCTTGATACAGATATAACGGGAAAGCGTTAGGAGGTAAGTAAATGGAGAATAAAAAATCGCAAATAGGTTTTTATATATTTATAGCTATATATCTAATTATAATAATTTTTCCATTTTATTGGGAGATAGTAACTTCAATTAAAACTCCTGATGAAATATTTAGTTCTTTTAGATTTTGGCCAAAGCAAATTACGGCAGATTCATACGTCCGTGTATTTACCCAAAGGCCTTTTGGGATTTTTTTAAAAAACAGTTTTGTAATAGCTGCTCTTACAACTTTAGTTGCAATAGTATTTGGTTCTATAGCAGCTTATGCTATTGCAAGATTAAAATTTAAAGGCAAATCTATAGTTTTAGGCCTCGTACTTGCGGTATCAATGTTTCCGCAGATTGCTACATTATCACCAATTTACATGTTTATGAGAAAAGCAGTGCTTAGAGATACTTATGCTGGTCTTATAATTCCATATACAGCTTTTGCTCTTCCTCTTGCTATATGGAATTTAACTACTTTTTTTAAAGAGATTCCTTTTGAACTTGAGGAAGCAGCTAAAATAGATGGGGCATCTCCATTTCAAGCATTTAGTAAGGTAATACTTCCCCTTACTGCCCCTGGAACTTTTACAACTGCAATACTTGTTTTTATAGGTGCATGGAATGAATATTTATTTGCTTTAACTATAAATACAAAGGATATAAGGAAAACAGTTCCTGTTGCAATTTCAATGTTTGAAGGACAGTATACTATCCCATGGGGAGAAGTGGCTGCAGCTACTGTAGTTGTTACAGTGCCGCTTATTATAATGGTTTTAATATTTCAAAAGAGAATTGTATCAGGTCTTACATCAGGTGCTGTAAAAGGTTAATAAAATAAAGATCCAAATTCAATTTTTTATTATAAAGGGGAATTCAATATGAGAGCAAAAGATATATATCCTATAAATTCATGGGAAATAGTTGAAAATAATTTTGATACTAGTACTAACAGTGTGAACGAAACAGTTTTTTCACTTGGTAATGGATATATAGGAATGAGGGGAAGTTTTGAAGAGGGATATAATGGTCCCTTAAATACATCCTTTGATGGGACGTATATTAATGGATTCTTTGAAAAAGAGCCTATAACTTATGGAGAAATTGCTTATGGGTATGCAAAATATAATGAAATCATGCTTAATGTAACAAATGGAAAGATAATAAAGCTTTATATTTGTGGTGAAGAGTTTAGCCTTTTTAGTGGAACACTCCATGATTATAAAAGAACTCTTGATATGAAAAATGGGATACTAAAAAGAGAAATGGTTTGGGAAAGCTGCAGCGGGAAAAAAATAATGATCAGTATTATTAGACTAGTTTCCTTAGTAAATAAAAATATTGCTGCTATTGATTATGAAGTTACTCCTTTAAATTTTGATGGGGAAATAAAAATAGTATCGTCTCTTGATGGGGATGTAAAAAATTTAGAAGAAAGTAAAGATCCAAGAATAGGAGCTGCACTTAAAGGAAATATTTTAGATGTTTTAGATAAAGAATGCAGCGGAAGCTTTGGGCTGGTTTTCCAAAGAACAAAAGGTACAGAATTTTATCTCATGTGTGGAATGGAAAACCAGCTGAAGGTTAGTAATTCATACAGTTTAAAAAATATTATTGAAGAAAAAAGGGTAAGTGTTGAGTATACTATAGATGCTAAAAAGAATGAAAAAATAGTTTTAAACAAATATATAAGCTATTTTACTTCTAAAGAATATCCACCTTATAAGGAATTAAGGAAAGTGACTGAAGAATCTCTAATAAAAGCAAAGGATGTCGGATTTGAAAGTTTGCTTAATGAACAGTACAAGTTTCTATATGAATTTTGGGAAAACAGTGATGTTGAAATAGATGGGGATGAAGAAATACTTCAGGGCATGAGATTTAATATTTTTCACCTTCTTCAATCATGCGGAAGAGATGGATTAACAAGTATTTCTGCCAAAGGTCTTACAGGAGAAGGATATGGTGGACATTATTTTTGGGATACGGAGATATTTATTTTTCCATTTTTTCTTTATACTAATCCTGATATAGGTAAAAGCCTTTTAATGTATAGATACAATACTTTAGATAAGGCAAGGGAAAGGGCAAGAGAAATGTCTCATAAAAAAGGAGCTCTTTTCCCATGGAGGACTATAGATGGAGAAGAATGTTCTGCCTATTATCCTGCAGGAACAGCACAGTATCATATAAATGCAGATATTGCATATGCTATAAAAAAATATGTGGAATGTACAGATGATATAGATTTTCTTATTAAATATGGAGCTGAAATGATTTTTGAAACTGTTAGGGTATGGATGGATATTGGCTTTTTTAATCCTAATTTGGATAATAAATTTTGCATAAATGGGGTAACTGGCCCTGATGAATATACAGCTATTGTGAATAACAATTTATATACTAACTCAATGGCAAGAATGCATTTAAAATTTGCTTTTGAAGTTTATGAATTTTTAAATAAGAAGTATAGAAGCCAGCTTGAAGAAATTTGCTCAAATATAAGCCTTAGCTTTAATGAAGTACTTATGTGGGAAAAAGCTTATAAAAATATGTATATTCCTTATGAAGACAAGTTAAAAATGCATCCACAGGACGATAGCTTTTTTAATAAAAAACCGTGGAATTTTAAGGAAACACCAAAGGAGAATTATCCTCTTTTGCTTCATTATCATCCCCTTGTTATATATAGGCACCAAGTATTAAAGCAGGCAGATGTTCTTTTAGCAGAATTTTTATTATGGAATGAATTTGATAATGAAGATATAAAAAGAGATTTTGATTATTATGAAAAGATTACAACCCATGACTCCTCTTTATCATCCTGTATTCACAGTATAATGTCTTGTTATATAGGGTATTATGATAAGGCGTATGATTATTTTTTAAGGACAGCAAGAATGGATCTTGATAATTTGCAAGGAAATTCAGATTACGGAGCACATATGGCTTGTATGGGTGGAACATGGATGTGCCTAATTTTTGGCTTCGGGGGATTAAGGACGGATAAGAAAATTATAAAATTTAATCCTTATCTACCTAATGGTTGGAAATCCTATTCTTTTAAAATAAAATTTGGAGACTGTAAAATTAAAATTGCTGTTTATAAAAAATATACTGAATATGAGCTGCTAAATGGGGAGAAATTAACATTTTATCATAAAGATAAAAAAGTTACCCTTAAAAAAGGTGAAAAGGTTAAAATTTAATCTAACATACAAGAAGCTTTTACTAAATAAAAAAAGTTAACAAAGGATGCGTACATCTTTTGTTAACTTAATGGGCATCTTAAATTTTTTTAAAATATCTCCTAAATTTAGATTATCCTGCAGCGGAACGGTCAAGATCGTTCCCTACATTCAGATGTTTATTTTTTCAAAAGCATATCTCCTACCTTATATACGTCCCCTGCCCCCATGGTTATTACTAAATCTCCTTTATTAACATGGGATTTAAGATAGTCACAAGCAGCTTCAAATGAAGGCATATATTTTGTGTTTACACCATTTCTGGAAACAGCATCACAGAGCATTTTGCTGTTTATGCTTCCATCATCAATTTCCCTTGCGGCATATATATCCAGCATAAGGAGTTCATCTACTCCATTAAATGCCTTTGAAAACTCATCAAAGAGCGATTTTGTTCTCGAATAAGTATGAGGTTGAAATACCAAATAAATTTTTTTGTGAGGGCAGTTTAATATTGCTTTTATGGAAGCCTTTATTGCTGTAGGGTGATGTGCATAATCATCTATTACTTCGGCACCAAAGGCAACACCTTTTTTTTCAAATCTTCTGTGAGCACCTTTAAATTCAAAAAGAGCTGCCTTTATTACATTTATGTCAACACCCAAGGTGAGACCGCAGCATATAGAGGACAGAGCATTGAGTACATTATGCTGTCCAGGTACATTTAAACTGAAATGATCAATAAAGTTACTGCCATTATATACATCAAAAGATGGATAACCATCATTATTATAAGTTATATTTTTAGCTGTATAATCTCCTCTATTTAATCCATATCCAATTTTATTACACTTTAAACTTTTCATTATAGATAGAACTCTATCATCATCAGCACAGCCAATCATAGTCCCGTTTTCTGGGATAAGCTTTCCAAAGTTTAAAAATGCATTTTGTATATCATCAATATCTTTATAATAGTCAAGGTGATCTGCATCAATATTTAATATTATTCCTATGTAAGGAAAGAATTTTAAAAAGCTCCCTGCATATTCACAGGCTTCAGTTAAAAAATAAGAACTCTTACCTGAGCGTACATTTCCGCCAATAGCATCAAGCTCGCCGCCTACTAAAATTGTTGGATCAAGGTTGGCCTTAAGCATAATAAGGGAAATCATTGAAGTTGCAGTGGTTTTGCCATGAGTTCCTGAAACTGCTATAGCATTTTTAAATTTTTTCATAATAAGCCCTAAAAATTCTGCTCTGTCCATTGTAGGAATGTTAAGGGATCTTGCTTCTTTAAGTTCAGGATTATCCTGCTTTATTGCAGCGGTATAAACCACAATATCCTTTCCATGGACGTTTTCTTTTTTTTGCCCTATATAAATTTCAGCTCCCATACTTTCAAGCTTTTTTGTAAGCTTAGATGGAGCTCTATCAGAACCAGAAACACTATAGCCATAGTCTATTAGTATTTCTGCAAGGCCGCTCATGCTTATGCCTCCAATTCCAATAAAATGAACAATCTTATTCTTATCATTAAAAATATCAAACATTATCAACAACTCCTAAAAACAAATATTTATTATATTAAATTATAAACTAAATTGTCATAACATAATACAATATATAAAATTATTTTGTAATTACTGTATATTTAATTTTAAAATAAAAAAAATATATATACATAAATATTTTTTGATTTTCTAAATAATATTAATTAAAAGACGATAATATATGTATATCATGTAAGAATATAAAAACTATTTTACAAAATACAACAAAAAACAACTAAATTTCTACTACACAGGGAGGAAATAACGAATGAAAAGTATTAAAACAAAGCTACTTGTTTATTTTGGGTCCGTTCTTGTTATTTTAAGTATTGGGGTAGGAGCTATATCCTATGCTTCTTCTGTAAAAGCAATGAATAGGGAAATTGAATACCAGCTTCCCCAAACAGCAAAGCAGGCTTCACTAATTTTAGGGAGCAGAATTAATGGATATTTGAATTCTTTAGAGATGTTAGCAGAACAAAAGACAATTAGTGATATGTCCGTTCCTATGGAGGAAAAAACTAATGTATTAAAAAATGAGGTGAACAAAAAAGGAAATTATAAAATGGCTATAGTTGATAAAAATGGTTATGCACATTATACTACTGGAAAAACAGCTAACCTATCAAAAAAAGATTATGTCAAAGCTGCATTAGCGGGACAAAGGTATGTTTCTGATCCTATAGTAAGTAAAGATGAACCTTTAATTATGGCTTTTACTGTACCTATAAAAAATGGTAATTCTGTAGTAGGCGCATTACTTGCTATAAGAGATGGCAATGAGATTAGCAATATAGTAAGTGATATTACTTATGGGAAAACCGGTAAGGCTAGTGTGGTAAACAGTACGGGCATTACTATTGCCGATACAGATAAGCAATTGATTAATGAAATGTATAGTGCTATAGAAAGTTCAAAAACCGATAAGGATCTCATCGAGCTTGCGAATATACATAAAAAAATGATAAAAGGTGAAAGCGGTTTTGGCGAATATAGCTATAGAGGTTCAAAGAAATGTATTGGATATGCACCTGTAGAAGGGGCTAAATGGTCTATATCTATTAACATGGATAAGAGTGAGGTATATGAAAATCTTAATAAGCAGAAGTCTATAGTTATTTCTGCAGCTTCCATATTTATTATTTTTGGCTTATTAGTAATATACTATATATCAAATGGTATTTCAAAAAATATTAAGAAAACCTCTGAAAGGTTAGAAGTCTTTGCAACTGGAGATTTTAGCAATAAAGTTTATAATGATAAAGATTTAAATATGAAGGACGAAATTGGAGCTATGGTAAGGGCCATGAAAAAAATGCAGAATAACATAAGTGATATGCTTACTTCATTGAAAAATAATTCAACAGACATTGATACTTTGTCTGAAAACTTAGCTTCTGTTTCTGAAGAAATGTCAGCTTCTTCAAACCAGGTTGCAAGTGCAATACAGGAAGTATCACAAGGCACAGTGAGCCAGTCAGAAACCCTTTCAAAAATCAATAATTTATCAAACGATTTTAATACGCAGTTAAAAGAAGCTATAAGTTCTGTTCAAACCATGGAGGGAAATACTAAAGAAATAAATAAAGTATCTATAAGCAGCAATAAAAACATGGAAGAAGTTATGGATTCTGTTCAAAAAATTGAATCATCCTTTGAGGAATATAAGGAGAAAATTAATAACTTGGGTACAAATATCGATAAGATATATGAAATGTCAAATTTTATAAACAGTATAGCAGATCAAACAAATCTACTTGCACTTAATGCTGCTATTGAGGCTGCAAGAGCAGGAGAAGCAGGGAGGGGATTTGCAGTAGTTGCTGATGAAATTAAAAAGCTTGCAGAGCAAGTAAAAGAATCTTCCAACGGAATAAATGGTATAGTGTCTTCCATATCTGCTTCTTCTAAAGCAATGCTTGAAAGTACTGACTACATGGATAAGGAATTGGATGAACAGCAGAATATAATAAAAAATACTATTGACGTTTTTGAAGGTATAAATAAATTGATAAGTGAGATTTTGCCTCTTATAGAATCAGTAAGTGCTTCAGCAGAAACTTCAGGAGAAAAGCAAAATGAGATAGCAGAAGAAATTCAAAGTGCATCTGCAGTATCACAGGAGGTTTCAGCATCTTCAGAAGAGATATCAGCCTCATCAGAAGAAATGAATGCATCTTCCGAGGAAGTGGCTTCAACAGCTCAAAAATTAAGCAGTATGACAAAAGAAATGATGAATAAAGCAGATAAATTTAAACTTTAAAATGTGATAATATTATATATCCTTATCAATGGCTACCATCCGTAATATCCAAACGGATGCTACGCCCCTGGATCGGCTCTTCTAAGACTC
>ENA-UOOM01002328-UOOM01002328.1-fermentation-metagenome-genome-assembly--contig:-NODE-2328-length-15871-cov-401.619246_pt1 | contig 15871 bp, 22 predicted proteins | sample MGYA00245781_ERZ724031 | MGnify/ENA primary metagenome ERZ724031 (study PRJEB28704, sample SAMN03018317) | fermentation metagenome | biome: anthropogenic terrestrial biome; feature: soil... | reverse complement strand
TGTCGAGCTTGCGACCAGCTATTTTCTACATATTCGATCTTGTCGTAGTTTTCTCTGGCGGATTTATCATTCACCAATAGTTTTAATTTTAAGCACATTTAAGCACATATGTCAGTATGCGTAGCCCTACTGTTTCAGGCTCAACATTATGGATATCACTGTAATCTAATATTGCTTTCGACTTGCGGCTTAGTACAATTTGATTTTTAACATTTGACTGAGGACCTCCAACGAAAACAAAGAATTCAAGCCAATTTTTAATTGTATAAGTTATAATTTTATCAATTAGCGTATAAGTTACCATAATAGTAGGGTCTACACCATGCGCGATATTATAGATGTTATATGCTTCATGTTTTATCGTCTCATCATTATTGTTGCACGTGTGTATAGCATATATTTCATCGTTTTCGTTGATTAAGCAGAACACCGCTTTCGTTTTGTTAGAATATACAGCTATGTAACAAGTTTTATTTTCCATTACAATTCAACTCTTCGTAGTTTTCTTCGTAGTTTTCTATATAGTTTTCTCTTGAGATCTCGTAGTTTTCTCCTGAGAATTCCGCCAGTAGTTTTCTTTAGCTTGCTGGCGGGACCTATAGGTTAGCGTAAAAATCCTATATACATTGCTAGGCAGCCGATAATAAACCCTATCGCGCCTTGTGTAATGTCCATATGCTACTCTTCTCTTTGATTTCTAATTGCATGACGCAATTTTCTTTGCGATTGTCATCTCATCGGACCCATCAGGCCATAGCCCTCGCTTTGATACGCATATAGTCGCCTGAGTGCCATGCTGTGGAGATGTATAGGTGGCGGGACGCTTAGCATGCTTAAAAAGTGGAGTGAAGCTATTGCGCACAAGAAATTCCCGTGCAGCCTTCTGCGTCTTAAAAGTGCCGATACGGTGGGTGTATCTATGTGGATCATTTTCAGTTGATAAATGTGTCCAATTTACTATTTCTACTTCATAAGTCTTTTTCATGATGTGCTCCTTTTTCTCTTTGGTTTCTCTTACGTGCTATATATATGATACCGTGTGCAGATACATATATGCAGATAATTATACTTATACACATTTTTTACATATAGTTTTTTCTCGTAGTTTTCTTTATTTCTAGGCATAAAAAAGCGACCCGGATACGTGATCCAGGCCGCTATAGATTATGTATATGTGTGGTGCTACATGTATTCCTCGTCGTGCCTTAGCATGTCGCCAACATCTTGCCAATCATAGCCATCGATCTCATCTAAAGACTTGGCATGTGGCCCTTGTAGATCGCGCTGCACCTCATAGTACCGCTCGCCGTGTGCATCGCATGTCTCTAGATAAGATATATAGCTATCTATCGGCGCATAGTATACAGTATATAAATTTTCATATTTTACAAAAGCATTATCTACCTCGCGCTGGTCTACCAGCTTAGGCTCTATATCGTGGTCCTTGAGGATGCCGTAATATGTATCACTATCGAGGTCGTCTAAGTCTTTGACGCCCTTAGCGTCTAGATCATCTAAGATACCTTGCCAGTCAAAAGTGATATACAGATCTTTACTTGTGGAGTCTAGCATCTTGTCTAGCATTTCTTGCCTACTGGTCTTCATGATCTTCTCCTCTTTCTCTTTGGTCTGTCTTACTTGCTATATACATAGTACCCTATCGGCGTATGTGTGGTTATGTGATATAGGCGCTACACATTATCTACACATATGATGATATATGGAGGATATGTGGAGGCATAAGTTGTCGTGATGTATGGCCGTGCAGATGGATACTATATATATAGATCGAGTAAGGACAAAGCGAAAAAGGAGTACTAATGAAATTTATGGTAGAGCAGAAATATTGTACTGAAAAATCACACTGGTATATAAGCGCAGACAAAAAACTAGAAGTAAATATATCAATATGGAAATCAAAAGATAATTATAAGTATTTAAGTTGCATGACTTATTTTACAAATAAAAAAGGCTATTGTGTAGAATCCTATAATCCATATGTGATATATGCCTCTATGCTATATAGGGTAGCACCATGGTGGAGACTCGATGCAACCGATGATAATGAGCGGTTTTTGCTTAAATCTATCGCATATATGTATAATCATAAGATGTGCCTTTTTACCGAGAAAAAAGCGTCTGAAGATTTTTTGGCTAAGATGAGAAATGTGTAGGATATGTGTAGCACCGTATTATAGCGCATATGTATACGTAGGATGGCTATAGTAGTAGATGTAAGCAAGTAAGGACAAAGAGAAAGAGTAATGATATGCGTACACGTAAGATGGATTTAGCAACTGAAGTTCTTGACTATATCCCGCAAGAATATCGTAATCGTATATTATAAATATATTATATATATATTGATATACTTATATGGGGCAGCCTTTCGGCTACCCCATATTATTATGTGTAGCGGGTGGCTATGGTGTAGGGTTATAGCGTAGGGGTGTGTATATGGGTAGCAGTAGGTATAGTGCTGGTGGTGGTCGGTATGCTAATGGTGCGGCGCGGCGCAAGTTAAGAGCGTGGGTTTTGGCCACGCAAGATACTTGTCATATATGCGGCGGCCATGTGGATACCACACTACCGCCTGGTCTACCGCTTTCGCCTGAGGTTGATGAGATCATGCCGTTCTCGCAAGGCGGCGATCCACTTGACCCGCACAACGTGGCGCTAGCACATAGGATTTGCAACGAGCGGCGCGGCGCTAAGCCGCTGCGCCCGCATGAGATAGGTGACGGCGACGGCATTACACGTGGCTGGTAGCGCAGCCGTAGCGATCATAATATATTATTTTATTTATTTTTTTATTTATTTTTATGACTTTGCCTCAGGCGCGGGCGTATAGCGTGCAGTGGGTGGGGGGCTACCCCGCGCCGGTAGGTTGGGCGATCCTCCGGGCATAGCGCTTTTTTTACCCCCGGCCTTATATATTGACCATGAATAAGAGGCCACAACAGCCAAAATAGGCCCTCTGTTGCTTTGATTGAATAAGTATGCACTCTGTGTTATTAAGCCCCTTAAATGCCATTGTAGGCTTCCAAATCGGTCTCTCAATTCACTAAGCATTATACCTATATCATGGGTAATATAACTATGGATAACAAAATATACAATTCTACATATCATATACACATATGGTACAATATGTAATAGAATGGAGTAAATTATATGAGTATACTAAGTGCCGCTAAAACAAATGATGAGGCAACAGCCCTCATCGCCTTGCGTGACAAGCTTAGCGCACTCATGGACAATTGCGATACTCCAAAAGATGCAGCACAGCTAGCACGACAATTACAGGATGTGCTCAAGCGTCTCACTGAGCTTGTTCCTGATGAAGATCCTGATAACCCTCTCGCACAAGCACGGTCTATTGTAGCTGATAAGCATGAAGAAAGCTAAGCGCATCGGGTCACAAAAGCCGACTCGGTCTATTTACCCGAAGCAACATGGAGGGCAAGTAATAAAAGCTTCTATGGGGCTTATTAAGGCTATGGGACTAAAGCTAGCAGAATGGCAAGTCCTTGTGCTAAGTCATTGGCTCGACCGTGACGAAGACGGTATGGTAACGTCAACGACGTGTGTTCTCGAGGTCCCTAGGCAAAATGGTAAATCAACCGTGCTTAACGTGTTTGCTTTGATCTGTGCATTAGTATTAGAGCGCAAAGTAATGTATACGGCTCACCAGGTTAAGACTGTTATGAAAGCTTTCAAATGGATTGACAACATGGTGCAGCATAAGGCTTTCATGCGCAAGGAATGTATAAGCGTACGCAGGACTAACGCACAAGAAGGAATCTACTTTGCAAATGGTGGATGTATTGAATTCGGCACAAGAACTAATGCGGCTTCTCGTGGCCTCACTTATGATATTGTTATTTATGATGAGTCACAGGAGTTAACTGACGAACAGATGCAAGCAATGTCATCTGTTAACTCTGCTGCTCCTAGTGGAGATCCACAAGACGTTTATGCAGGTACTCCACCAAAGATTACTATGAGCGCAGAGACGTTCACAAAAGTAAGATCGTCCATTATTAATGGCACAGATAAGGCTTGTCTCGATGAATGGTGCCTAGATGATATGCCAAAAGATGTGACGAATAAAGATTTATGGTACAAGCTAAATCCATCTTTGGGTATTTGGTTGCTTGAAAGTGCCTTAACAAAAGATCTTATGTCTATGAGTAAAGAAGGGTTTGCTAAGGAACATTTAGGGTTGTGGCTTCTTGGTGGTGCACGAATGGCAATACCAGAAAAGGCATGGAAAGCTTGCGGGAAACATAAGGCTCCTGTAGATGGAGCATCTATATTTGGCGTTAAGTTCTCTCCAGACGGTTATGAAGTATGTCTATCTGCTGCCGTAGCAAGAAAAAATGATGATGGAATAAGTGACTCTGCACATGTTGAATTCATAAAGTCCGGTATGGTAGCAAATGGCTTATCATGGCTGACAAAATTTCTCATGGATCGTGCCGAAACTATGGGACGCGTTGTTATTGATGGTAAATCTGCGGCTCCTGCTCTTGTATCAGAACTTAAACGAAATAACTTCCCGGAAGAAAAAATGGTATTAATACGACCATTCGAAGCTGCACAAATTCTACCCGTCTTTCTCGAGGGAATTAACTCTAGGCGTCTTACACATGCATCACAGCCACAACTTGACAAATCTGTTACCGGCGCGAGACGTAGAAAAATCGGACAAGAAGGAGGATGGGGTTTGGAACCAGGGCAAGGTGTTGATTGTACACAGGCCGATTCTGCTGCTCTTGCTTATTGGGGTGCTATTGAAATTGGGCCTATAGAAGAAGAAGACGACGATATGGAGCTGGTGTATGCATGAGCGATACTCTTGATGGACCGAATGTATGGGAGAATGCGGATGTTACCTCATCGCTTGCAGAAGTAGCGTCTGCGATTCAATATGCAAAAGGAGACAGGCCGACGCCGCAACAGGCAAACCTTATTGCACGCATGCTGCGCACATGGACGTTTAAACTTAGTCGTAACATGCTTAAACATCGCTATTATTCAATGAAGAACTTACGTAAAGATTTAGGAATAGCAATACCGCCTGCGTTACTTGGTGTTGATACAACTATAGGGTGGCCTGCTAAGGCTGTTGATGCATTAGTAGCACGCTCGAGGCTTGAGGGATTTACGTTCCCTGATGATCATATTGAGAGCGCATTTGATGATGTTATGACGGGAAACGATATTAAGGTTGTTTATCGTGAAGCGGCAACTTCTGAGCTTGAGTCCTCATGTGCATTCATAACTTCTACACCTGGAGCAGCTGGTGAACCAGAAGTTGTAATTAATGCTTATCCAGCTACGCTTGCAACAGGATTATGGGATACAAGGCTCAAGCGATTATCTTGTGGTATTGCGATTACAAGTGTTGATGATTTACATCCATCTATACCAACAGGAATCATTGCTTATTTCCCTGATGTCACATTTGAGCTTGTAAGGCAAGAATCTGGTTCGCCGTGGATGTCAAGCGCTATAGAGAACCCAATCGGAATCCCGCTTATTGATGTTATTAGATATAGGCCGTCTCTCATGCGCCCATTTGGTGTCTCTAGGATTAACCGTGCTGTTATTGCTATCACAGACGAAGCAGTGAGGGAAGCATTGCGTACAGCTGTCGGAGCTGAGCTGTTCACTAGCCCACAGCGCTACTTTACCGGTGTGACGCAACAATTCGCTGATAAGGTCATGCAACATAAATGGGATGCATATATGGGCACTATCGTAGGTGTCGTAGGCGGAAAGGGATCTACACAAAATCCTACATATGGGCAAATTGCGGCGTCTTCGATGGACCCACACACAAACTATATGCGTTCTCTTGCTGCACGTTTTTCAGGAGAAACGAATATCCCTGTTTCTTCACTTGGTGTTGTAAGTGAGAATCCGTCAAGTGCAGAAGCTATTTATGCGGCAAAAGAAGATATGGTTATCGATGCCGAAGATATGAATGAGGTTAACGGCACAACGATCTCACGCATTGCTCGCAGAACGTTAGCGATTATGAATGGGACCTCGTATGCCGATCTAGATTCTTCTCTTGCCGGTGTAAAAGCAGCATTTAAGTCTCCGGCAATGCCTTCTATTGTATCTCAATCCGATGCAATGACTAAGCTTGCAAGTGTGGCTCCATGGATTGCACAAAGTGATGTGTTTCTAGAGGAAGTCGGGCTTTCTCAATCACAGATCACTCGTCTACGTGCTGCGCGTGAAGAATATAACGCTGAAAATGGCATCCTTGCAAAGATTGTGCAAGCTACTAAGGACGTGCAAGCGACAAAGCCGATTAATGACAACCAAACTACTGAAGAGCAACCTGAAAATAGCGAGGATAATAATGTCAACGGTTAGTGCCGATTCATTAGCGAGTCAAACGTATGCTATGAATGCGCTCTATGCATCGGCAACAGACGAGCTCAACGATATGTTGTCATATTTAGAGCGCACGGCATTAAGCAATGAAACAGCACAGATAACTCGCGTGCGTGACGCTTTCTGGTCAATCATGCGAAGATATTCTGATGCAAGCGGTGTTATTGGGCGCGATTTATATAGCAAAATGCGTGCTGAAGCAGGCGCACATGGATATTATGATGCTGTAACAGCAAAACCGGTTGATATACGGTTTGCTGATTCCGTAACCTTTGGAAATTCTGAATTTGTTAAATCAGGAGATTACCAAAAATATCAGGATCGTTTGCAAGCAGAAATGATGTATGCCATCTTTGGTACTATGCGCAAGACAATAACCGGTAACGCTGTGAGGGAAAATAGGCGTATGGGTTATAAACGTAAAGATGGTGTTACGTTCGCCCGCGTGCCGCAAGGTGTACATACATGCGCCTTTTGTATTATGCTCGCAGGCCGTGGATTTGTCTATGCGTCTAAAGAATCTGCTGGTGAATTTGACAAGTATCATGATGATTGTGATTGTCGAATTGTCGCTGCGTGGGGTGAAGATTCAGACGTAGAAAATTACGACAATACAGAATTCGAAAATATGTACAAAACAGCACGTAAAAATGCTAACTCAGGTAAGACTAGTGTTATTTTGTCAAACATGCGTTCAATGTATGGGCTTTCTTAATATATTTTATAATATAATGTTTGATTAATTGTGTTTATTTTGTGATATAATTTTAATTACGTATGTGGGAGACGGTAACTTCCCGTTGACGCTAGCGGTACGCGGTAAAGTGCCACACTACGCTGAAAGGCGGTTTTATGAGTCAAGTTGAGACTGATCCAAACGTGCAAGAAGATTCTAAGCAAGAAGCACCACAGGAAGAGGCCAATGGAGACAAGCAAGAAGATAAGCAAGAGCCTGAGAAAACACAACCAGAAGAGAAAGATTTAAAACAAAATCAATCCTATATTGACAAGGCTGTTATTTCTCGGACAGAGCGTGCTCGCAAGGCCCAACATGAAGCTGAGGAGAAGCTTAAGCAGCTTAGCGAAGAGTTGGAAGAAACCAAGAGCAAGCTTGGTGAACTTTCAGCCGAACGTGAACGAGATTCTCTGCGTGGCAAAATTGCAAAGGAATTTGGTGTGCCTGCTGAGCTTATAAACGGCGATAATGAGGACTCTATGCGAGAGTATGCTCAGAAACTTGCAGATTTTGCAAAGTCTTCACATAAAGCAGCACCTGTCCAATCTGACCGTGGTGTCGAAGCAAATCCTGCACTTGACGTTAAGTCTCAATTCGCAAGCTGGTGGCAAGACAATATGGTAAAAAATAAATAGAAAGGTATTAATATGGCAGTTACTACTAGCGCAGGCGCACCTTTACCCACCGAAGTTGTAGATACAATTATACAGAAGGCACAGGAGCAATCCGCCATTATGGCTGCGTCCGTTAATCAGCCTGTGTCCGCTAAGACTGTTGAATTCCCTGTTATCACTGGTGATCCTGATGCTTTTTGGACAAACGAAGCAGAGTCAAAGACAGTCTCTGAGCCTACCGTTGGTACTAAGACAATGCAGATTTATAAGCTCGCTACAATTGTTCCATTCTCTGAGGAAGTGGAGAGCGATCAATCGGCGCTTTATGATGCGCTTGTTGCACGCATCCCTGCTGCTCTTGGTAAGAAATTTGATCGTACTGTGTTCGGGTATGAAACGAAGCCCGGAGATAATTTTGATCAATTTACGTCTTCACCGGCTATTGGATATGGTAGTAGCGCATACGATGGCATCATTGCTACCGATGTCGCAATTGCAGAAGCAGACGGTACCCTGAATCGTTTCATTGCTTCTCCAAAGCTTCGTAGCAAGCTTCTCACTGAGAAAGATAATGAAAATCGCCCGTTGTTTGTTACTTCAATTGCTGATCCTAATGCATTTGGTACCATTCTTGGTGCCCCTGTGCAGCTAAGCAAGAACGTCTATCAGGCCGGAACACCGAATACTCTTGGAGTCGCAGGTGACTTTACTCATGCTCGTTATGCGATCTTAAGCGCACTTCGTATTGATCGTTCTACTGAGGCTTCTCTTAACCTCGGAACGGATAGCCCGATTTCTCTGTTCCAGAACAACCTTGTTGCGATCCGCGCTGAGATCCGAATCGGCTTCATTGTTGACGATCCTGACTATTTCGTTCGTATCACTGACGCAACTGAAGAGTCTTAATTATGGCATACGCTACTGTAACGGACCTTGAGGCAAGATGGCGCCCCCTCACCGATCAAGAGAACGCTCGGGCTGACGCTCTTCTCGATGATGCTACTGCTACTATTGACCTCACGGCCCGTTCAGTTGGCACGAAGCTTGATGAAAACGATGAAACTATCATGGATGCGGCTAAGTCGGTATGTTGCCAAATGGTTATTCGTGCTATGTTGGCGTCTGTGTCTGCTGATTCAGTTGCGGCTCCAGTAGGTGCTTCGCAGGCTTCATGGACAGCTGGCCCGTTTGCTCAATCTGCTACGTTTGCAAATCCCAATGGTGATATCTATTTGACCAACGCTGAGATAGCAAAGTTGGGTCTCACTGGGGCCGGTGTATATACCATGTCGGTGGCTATTCACAACAGTTCAGGCGAGGTGATTAATTAAGGTGAGCGAGACGGTCACAGTTATACATAATGTTGATACCGGTAAGTTTGACGCTGACGGTAACCCTGTGTATGACAATGCGCACGAGAATGTTGACGGTGTGCTTGTGGCTCCTGGGGCATTAGCTGATGTACCAGGTGACTTGCGTGAGCGTGGTGTATACGTAAAATATTCGCTTTATTTTCCTAAGTCTTGGACTGGTAAGATTGATGATGTCGTAAGTGTGATTGTGCGCGGCAGTGACCCAATTAAGGTTGTTGGGCATCCGGATAGATATGCTAATGATTTATGCCCAACGGAATGGAACCTTGTTATACAGGTAGGCGGATCTAATGGCTAAGGTTGGCTTTCATGAGAACATACCAGGGTTTATTGAGTTGCGCAACAGCCCTGCTGTAAGGGGGCTTATATCACTATATGCGGCTCGTGCTGTTAATAGTGCTTCTGCATTTGGCGGAACCTATGATTATACCGTTAGGACAGGTCCAACGAGGTGCAGAGCATATATTAGCACGCAAGATAGGCACGCGATATATGCTAATCGTAAGCATAACGCACTCATGAAGGCTCTAGGATCATCGTTTATGTCAAACCAATAGAGGCGTTATGACTGATATCGAACAGCTAGTAATCGGTTGGATAGCAGGGTCAACACAATACCGTGTTGCTACACAACGTCCAAATCCTGCACCAGAAGAAATGATAACAGTAGAACGCACTGGTGGTAACTATGATGCATATTATCATGTGCAATCACCCGTTGTGGCAGTTCAGTGTTGGGCTAAAATAGCCGGAAGAGCTAAAGCAATGGCATATGATGTTGCAACGGCGATTACTGATATTGACCATGGGCCTAGAGTACAAAAACTAGGCGTAGATGGTATGTATTACTTCCCATCTGAAGATGACCTACCGCGCTACCAAATCATTATTAGCTTTAATTATCAGGAAGACTAAAAGAAAGGGTAAATATGGACAGCAAAAATGTATCACGGACTCAACCTTGGACTGGCGGGGCAATATACGTTGATTTTACAAAAACCGCAACACTTCCTACAGACGCTACTTCTGAGCTTGACCCTAATTTTAAAGAGCTAGGTTATGTATCAGAAGATGGCATTACGCTTTCGAATGATGCTGATACTAACTCCGTTAACGCATGGGGTGGCGACGTTGTAGACAACTCAACATCTAATAAGACCGAAACAGCTGAGATGACGCTTATTGAACAAAAAGATGACGTCTTTAAGCTGGTCTACAACCCTAATGCTGTTACTAAAAATGCATCCGGAGAAACGGTTATCAATGATACTGGATGGAATGATGATTCATATCCATTTGTTGCTGACACCGTGCTTAAAAATGGGCGTCGTAAGCGTTTTATCTTTATGCAGGGTGCTATCACCGGGCTTGGCGATGAGAGCATGAACAACTCTGATGTCACAGGGTATGATATTACTCTTTCGTTCACAAAGGTTAATGGTGTCTTCAAACGTATTTATGTCCAGAATTTTGACGAGGGCGGTGAGTCATAAATATGGCAGAGGATGCTTATACAAACATGTCTTTTTCCGCGCTAAAAGCAGAGGCGGAGAAGTTAGGCATTGATACGACCGGTATTTCTCGCCGTGAAGATCTAGCAACAGCAATTCGTGGCAAAAAATTTATTAACAGCGGCCCTATGCATATCGAATATCTTGATGCGGCTGTAGACGTTGATCCTAAAGTCTTCGACGACTTTCGTTTTACTGAGACAATGCGCAAGATGCAATCTGATGGGCTGTATGTTGTTGACTTTCTTAAAATGCTTCTCGGTGAGGATCAGTATGAACAGGCCATGTGTGCTCTCGCTGACGAAGACGGACGTCTCCCTATGGAACGCATAAAGGAATTCATGAAAAAAATAATCAAGGAATTAAATGCGCCACTAAAAAACTCCTAATGCTGGGCGAAGTTATACAGAGGTGCCCGGCAGAACTTGAGGCAGATTTAGAAGAGTATTACGGGGTTAATTTACAGCTTATCGGGACTAGGGGGTTGAGCTTGTCGCACGTGGCGACTCTTACTGCTCAACTCCCTATGAATAGTAGGGTGATGTCTCGGTTACAGGGGATGCAAGTAAGAGTAGATGTGCGTGACGTTATGCTTCGTGATGCTATCAACGAAATTCGTGGGACAAATTATAACATCATAGCGACTCACAGTAAGAATAAACCATCTAAGCCAAAGCCTTACCAAATCCCCGGGATGCAAAAGAAACATCAATCAGGAGAGCAGCTTATGCGTATGACTCCAGAACAATTAGAAAGGAGGTTACATAGTGGCCACTGATTTAGGTTATGCTTATGTCTCAATTATACCGTCAACAGGTGGAATGGCAGCAGCTATTGACTCTGCTGTTAAAGGTACAAAGGCGTCTGTTGCCGTAAGAGCTGATACGTCTGCAGCAGAAAGTGGACTTTCACGGGTTAAAGATATTGTTGCTGGTATCGCTGGGGTTCAAATTGGTACAGCAATTGCTAGAGGGCTTAAAGATATTGTCTCCGGTGCTATCAATGCTGCTTCCGAAGGTGAACAATTTAGAATTACATTAACAAACATGACGGGAAGTGCCGAAGAAGCTAACAGCGTATTGCAGGATATGTCACAATTCGCTCTTTCATCTCCATTTGACCTTGACTCGGTGCTCACGGGTACTCGTAGGCTCATGGCATATGGGTACTCCGCAGAAGAAGCCGAACAAAGCTTGCGTTCAATCGGTGATGCGGCAGCAGGATTAGGCACAGGCGAAGAAGGCATCGAACGTATCACAACAGCTCTCGGCCAGATGCACCAAAAAGGTACTGTGCAAGCCGAAGAGATGCGCCAGCTAGCAGAAGCTGGTATACCTGCATGGCAATATCTTGCAGATACGCTTGGTGTTGATGTCTCACAAGCAATGAAAATGGTACAGGATAGGTCTGTTGATGCCGAAACTGGTATTGAAGCTATAACAAATGGTATGGAAAATGGTACAGAACATGCACGCGGGTATGCTGGGCAGATGGAAGCGCAATCTAAAACCCTTACGGGCGTGCTAAGTAACCTTAAAGATGCTTTCCAGATTACAATGATGCAACTTGGCGAAACACAGGGCTATAAAGACTTTGTAGGTGCGCTGCAAGATATTCTCAACAACATGCAGCCGTTATTGCAAAGTGTATTCCCTGTTTTCTCTGCTGGGCTTGAAGGTGCGGCCGCAGCGGTAAAAGGCCTTGGTGCTGTCATACAATCAGTTGGAGGTATTTTTTCCGCTTTTGGTGATGCGCTTAATAACATTGCAAACAATACTTTAATATCTGGTTCTGGCGGAGCATTTACAACGGTTGCAGGGACTATTAAACAATTAGGTGGTAGCTTTGTAGCCCTTGGATCTGCACTTGGTGATACTGTTAATATATTTGAACAAATGATAGAAGACTTTGGCAAAAGCACAGGTGCAGCTCAACTTGCGAAAGGTGCTGTTGACTTATTTAAAGGCGTTGTCGATGGTGCAAAAACTGCTGTTCAAGGCATTAATGAATACCTCGAGGATCTTGGTAAATGGCTTGATGAGCTCGGTGGTAAAACAGCGTTTAATGATATCATGTCTAAACTTGGTGATATCATGAGTACTCTTGGCGATAATATAAAAACGGTTGTAAAACAAATAAAAAAATGGTCGGAAAATTCAGAACAAGCACATCAAATTGCATTTATATTAACCGGTGTGTTGAAAGTTTTACAAGGTGTAATAACTGGTGTATCCGGTGCGCTTAGAGTGCTTACTAATCTATTTACTTCTGGTAATGGCGCAATTGGGCATATTATAGGCGCTATTGTAAAACTTATAGAGCTTTATATGATATATAAAGGTATTTTGCTTGCTGTTAAAGCTGCACAACTTATTGTAAAGGTTGCTGGTGATATTCTTGCTGTTGCAGAACTTGCGTGGGGAGCTATCGTTGATATTTTGACAGGCAAGATTACTCTTTTGCAACTTGCTACAACGTTACTTAACAATACATTGTTTTCAAATCCGTTAGTATTGGTAACTGCGCTTGTCATTATGCTTGCGTTTGCATTAGTATATTGGTTTACTCAGACTGAAGAGGGGCGTAAACAATGGGAACAATTTACTAATACTCTTCAAACTGGTATACAGAATGTACAAAAATTCTTTACACAAGCTGGTAATGTTATTCAAACCGTATGGGGTGGTGTTGTAGGGTTTTTCTCAGGAATTCCTGGTGCAATATCTGGATTCTTTTCAAGTATTCCTGGTGCTATTAGTGGGTTTTTTTCATCTGCTGGTAGCACCGTACAGGGTATATGGAGTGGAATCGTAGGTTGGTTCGGTGGCATACCTGGAGCGATTGCTGGTTTCTTCCAAAGTATTCCTGGTGCTATTAGTGGGTTTTTTTCATCTGCTGGTAGTGCTGTTCAAGGTATATGGAACAATATCGTAGGATGGTTTGGCGGAATCCCAGGGAGAATCCTAGGTGCTTTAGGTAATGTTGGAAACTTACTTTATAATGCAGGCGCTAGTATCATGGAAGGATTTTTCAACGGATTAAAATCTATTTGGGGAAAAATCACAGGATGGGTTAGCGGAATTGGTGGATGGATAGCAGAGCATAAAGGTCCTATTTCTTACGATGCAAAATTGCTTATTCCAAATGGAATTGCAGTCATTAGTTCATTTGCTGAAGGTATGCAGTCTGCATTTTATAAAGTTGAAAATGTTGTAGCAGATGTTACTATGCTTGTTCCTGACACAATAAAAGCTACAAATGCCTCTTATACAAATGAACAAGATCTGTTCGAAAGTCCACAAACAATTTTAATAGATGATAATAATGACAATAAGGCGAGCAATGGCAATACAATAAACATTAATGCGAACGTAAGTTCTATCGCTGATCCATATGTAAGTAGTACAATAGTAGCGAGAACTGCTGCTGGTATTTTGAGGGGTGCATGATGGCTGATATTGCATATGCACAATTAACATATGGTTCAACAACTGTTACACTTGGCGGTCATTCAATCTCGAATGACAATCTTTTTATCACTGACGATGGCATAGAAGGATGGCATGCTTCACCAGCGACAAAAGCAAGCCAGACGGAACGGCAAGCAGGCAACGGTGCTCATGATGTGCCACAAGTTGATATGCTGTATGCAGCACGCACAGTAACCGTACATGTCGGATGCGGCTCTTCACGTACCACGCGTGGTGAACGCCTTGATGCATGGAAGAAGCTGCAATACGCAATCGGTCAACAAGTACAATTCCGCGTCGTGGATGATACAAGTGATACATACGTTGATAATGCATATATTGATCTCGCAGACTTCGATGCAGGGCGTCCAAACGGTGCCACAACAGGTACTATGACGGTATATTGTCCACGTCCTGAAAGATTGTCAACCGTCCTCCGCACAGGAACAATGGTACCATCTAGTGGCAATGGCGGAGGATTAACATTTGATGTGCAAAATAGTGTTGCTGGTGCGCTGCTATTCCCCCTTACATTTGGCAAGGGAGCATTGCGTACCGGCAATGTATGCACCATTGTAAATAATGGGAGTTCCACTGCGTACCCTGTTATTGAGGCATCAGGAAGCTTCCATAACGGAATTATCATAAATAATACAAGCAATGGTACACAATTATCATATAACAATTGGGTTACATGGCAACCGTTAATTCTCGACGCACGTTCACGCACAGCAATGATAAATGGGGTTGACGTGTCGCGCAATCTTAATCACAGAGAATTCCCAACAATTCCACCAGGCGAATCAATTACTCTTGCTCTTATCGCAAATGGTTCAGGCACTGTTAAAGTAACATCTCATGATACATGGATATAGGAGGTATCATTGTGTCAACAACGGCATTAGGTGTAAGACAATCAGATGATACTGTTCCAGTTGGCACTACAGCTAACGCATTACGCCATATCTTAGCGGCTCAATGGTCGTCAACTGGTGTTATTGATGGCCTTAAGGTCACCGGTACAAGTTCTCTGGCATATCACGTTGCTGCTGGTACTGCGGTATGCTCTAAGGGTTCGTCAGATGGTAAGACACTTGCATATTTTGAAGGAGCTAATACACCTGGTATAAATTCTAATAGCTCTGGCAACCCTAGAATAGATAGCGTCTACATTTATGCGAACGATCTGGATCAGGGAGACAACGATAACCTTGTCCATGTCGGTGTAGTGCAAGGCACACCCGCTACGAACCCTGCGGCTCCTGGTATACCAACATATGGGACGCTACTTGCGCAAATGTTGATGCCAGCAGGATCTACAAGTGCATCTAATGCATATGTCTCAAAACAAGGCGGACAGGCAATACCATATATGCTTTCGACAGTACAAAGTGATGGTATGCATATATGGGCTGGTACAGATGTCTATAGCCACGGTTCATACCAAAATGGAGCATATCAGCCATGGGTATATCTGTGGGGAGGCGCAGATATGTATGACCGCTTTCATGGACTTACAGGTAATCCAACAGTGATGGCAATAAATGGCGATTGGAATGCTCGCCAATTTACTGTGAGTGGTATAACACAACAAAGCAACAATGTAATTGTTTTCGGGACTCCTACTGAAGGCCTATTTCGTATAAACTGGGTAGTCATTGGGAAATATGACCCTTCTTTGGCAGGATAATATGTGGCACGCATACATATTCGATACGATGACCGGTAGAATTGATGTGCCTATAGATATACC
>ENA-UOOM01002325-UOOM01002325.1-fermentation-metagenome-genome-assembly--contig:-NODE-2325-length-15875-cov-9.894374_pt1 | contig 15875 bp, 14 predicted proteins | sample MGYA00245781_ERZ724031 | MGnify/ENA primary metagenome ERZ724031 (study PRJEB28704, sample SAMN03018317) | fermentation metagenome | biome: anthropogenic terrestrial biome; feature: soil; material... | reverse complement strand
TGTTTCTTCGGCAGGGGTACCAAAAACTATTACGGTTCCGCCGATTTCATCTATTATTTGTTTTAAAGCAATACCTGCGCCTGTTGATACGGTTCCTAATAAATTATGTCCGCAGCCGTGTCCTATTCCGGGCAATGCATCGTATTCAGCCATGTAAGCTATGGTGAGGCCTTCTTTTTTTCCTTTATATACAGCTTTAAATCCGGTTTCTACTCCTGAAAAGTTTTCTTCAACATCAAAACCATATTTTTTCAAAATATCGGTATGCAGCTTGCATGCTTTGAATTCTTGATATCCAAGCTCAGGGTTGTTGTAAATTTCAAGGCTCAACTCATTAAGCTCCGGTGTAATCTCATCAATGAACTCCATTACCTTATTTTTCATATTGCCTCCTGAAAATAATAAATATTTTATTTATGTACATAAATATACTAACATTATTAACAATACCTGTCAAACTTATTCTCTTCGAAAATTCGGGCAAGAAAAAATAATTTCTTACCATTCACGGGATTTTTAGCCTCCATTCGTTAAGAATTATAGTCGTGTCCTGCAAATGCTCAATAACATTTTTATCATTTTTCTCAGTTTGCCCTGAATTGTAACATTAAACACCGTCAATTAAGCATATATTAAAAATATAGCTTTAAAAAATATCAATTAAATGATAAAATATACTTAATTGATAGAGAAAGGGTGGAGGAATGGAATATCAATTAAAAATAAATTTATTGCTGGATGAACTTACATCATGTTTCAGAGGAACTGTACTGAAAGATGAACCATTAAAAAATCACACTTATTTTAAGATAGGAGGACCTGCAGGCATTTTCGCGGTGCCGGAAGATACGGAAGACTTAAAAACAGTGTTAAAACTTATAAAAAAATACGAAACAGATTATTACATTATAGGAAACGGAACAAATCTCCTGTTTTCAGATGAAGGTTATAAAGGAATAATCGTAAAAATAGGGGATAAATTCAATAAAGTCACTAAAGACGGAAATAAGGTTACCGCAGGAGCAGGAGTGCTTATGTCCTCTTTGGCAAAATATCTTGCCAAGGAAGGCTTGGCTGGGTTTGAATTTGCCAGCGGCATACCCGGATATTTGGGAGGCGCGGTTCCCATGAATGCAGGCGCTTACGGCGGAGAAATGAAGGATGTAATAACCAAGGTTAAATGCATGGATAATGAGGGTAATGTTTATGAATTTTCCAATGACGAAATGGAATTTTCATACAGGCATACCAAAATATCCGATTCGGAGTACATTGTACTTGAAGCGGAGCTTCTGCTGTCCACGGGCAGAGAAGAGGATATAATGGCTGTTATAAAAGAACTTAATGAAAGAAGAACTTCAAAGCAGCCTTTAAATCTGCCAAGCGCGGGCAGCACCTTTAAAAGACCTTTTAGCGGTTATGCGTCAAAATTAATAGAGGATGCAGGGCTTAAGGGGCTTAGATATAAAGGAGCTATGGTTTCAGACAAACACAGCGGTTTTATCGTAAGCTTTGATAATGCATGCTGCGAAGATGTTTTAGAGCTTATGCGAATAGTAATAAGCTCTGTATATGACAAATTCGGAATAAAATTAGAGCCGGAGATAAAGATAATAGGAGCGAAACTATAACAATGAAGATTGAACAGCGGACAGATAAGATTAATTGGGAAAATTCATTATTATGGAATATATTGTTTGCAAGGAAGTTAAAATGAAATTAAAAGCGGATTACCACATACATTCCACATATTCAAAGCATAATCACGGTAAATCTTCAATTGAAGAGATAGTCGAAAGAGCATATGAAATCGGACTTGAGGAAATAGCAATAACCGACCATGGTCCCGCTCACTATTTGTTCGGAATTAAAAGAAGCTTAATAGGTGAGGCTAAAAATATTGTGGTAGAAATGAGAAAAAAATATCCAAACTTAAAAATATTGTATGGTGTAGAAGCTAACTTATTGGATTATAATGGGACTACAGATATAGAAAGTGAAATTTTAAAGCATTGCGATATAATTTTATGCGGTTTCCACTTGGCAGCCGCATATACAACAGCAGGTGATTATTGGAATTTCATTGTTAAAAACAGGTTAGCAAAAAATAATGAAAAGCTTTATAAAGAGATGGTTGAAAAAAATACTCAGGCTGTTGTTAATGCCATGAATAGATATAATATCAATATTTTAACTCATCCCGGCGATAAAATACCGCTGAACATTGATAAAATAGCACAAACAGCAGAAAAAACAAATACTCTGCTTGAAATAAACAACAGTCATGGGCACTTGAATAAGGATGAAATTAAAATTGCGGCAAAATACAATGTACAATTTGTAATCAACAGCGATTCACATATTAAAGACAATGTGGGAAGCTGTGACAATGCGCTGAAGGCTGCCATGGAAGCAGGCATTGACTTAAAAAGAATAATAAATTTAAAAAGCTGAGGAGGGAATAATATGGAGTTAGTAATTATAACAGGCATGTCAGGTGCCGGAAAAAGCCAGGCAATTAAGATTCTTGAAGATATTAACTATTACTGCATGGACAATTTACCTCCCGCTCTGCTTCCTAATTTTGCGGAGCTCTGCAAAAGCTCGTCAATGGATGTCAATAAAGTGGCAGTAGTTGCGGACATAAGGGGCGGAATTTTTTTCAAGGATTTGTTTAACAGCTTGGAAGAGCTCAAAAATAAAGGGATTAAATATCACATACTTTTTCTTGATGCCTCGGATGATGATTTAATCAAGCGCTTTAAAGAACAAAGAAGACCTCATCCTTTAACTTCCACGGGGACAATTATTGACGGAATTTTGGAAGAAAGAAGCAGGCTGGAAGAAGTAAAAAAGAAATCGGATTATATAATTGATACAACCAATATGAAGCTTGGAAGGCTGAAGGAAGAGCTTTTAAGGATTTTTGTAAAGGGCAATATTTCTTACAACTTAAACATAACCATAATGTCCTTCGGATATAAATATGGTCTGCCTCAGGAATCGGATCTTGTTTTTGATGTGAGGTTTTTGCCTAATCCATTTTATATAGAAGAACTGAAAAACTATACCGGCAATGATAAAAATGTTCAGGATTATGTAATGAGTTTTGAAACTACATCCATATTTTTAGACAAGTTAATAGATATGCTGAAATTTCTTTTGCCGCTGTATATAAAGGAAGGAAAATCAAATCTTGTTATATCCATCGGATGCACCGGAGGCAAGCATCGCTCTGTTACAATATCAAATTATTTGGCATCCATGCTTACGGCTGAAAATTTCAGAGTTTTATTAAATCACAGAGATGCGGGGAAATAATAAGCGATGAAAATAGTAGTATTTGGCGGAGGGACAGGTCTTTCCATATTGCTCAGAGGATTAAAAAATTATACCAAGGACATATCGGCAGTTGTTACCGTTGCGGATAACGGCGGTGGTTCGGGAGTTTTAAGAGAAGATTTAGGGATGCTTCCGCCCGGAGATATGAGAAACTGTATTATTGCACTTTCAGATATTGAGCCAATCATGGGAAAGTTAATGCAGCATCGCTTCAGCGACGGATATTTGAAGGGGCAAAGCTTTGGAAATTTATTTATAGCTGCCATGTATGAAATATTTGGCAATTACGAGCATGCTTTAAAGGAAATAGGCAGCATTTTCAGGCTTTCGGGAAAGGTTCTTCCCATGACACTGCAGGATGCTCAGTTAAAAGCCTTTCTTGATAACGGTGACTGCATTTTGGGAGAAAAATATATTCCTGAATATGTAAGCAAATTAAACACTAAAATTGACAGGATATCATTGGTGCCCAATCTGTGCAGACCGCTTGATGAAACGGTCAGAGATATAAAGGAAGCGGATATTATTGTGCTGGGACCCGGAAGTTTATATACCAGCGTAATTCCAAATATTTTAGTTGAGGACATACCTTTGTTTTTAACGGAATCCAATGCAACCGTATTTTATGTTTGCAATCTTATGACACAGCCGGGAGAAACGGACAATTATAATGTTTTGGACCATGTGAATGCTATTATTAAACACAGCAGAAGATATATGATTGATTATGTAATTGCAAATGACGAGAAGATTTCCCAAGATTTAATTGTAAATTATAAGTACAAGGGTGCTAAGCAGGTTCTGATTGATGATGACCAAATAAAGAAACTTGAAGAAATGAATATAAAGGTTATAAGCAGCAACTTCATAGATATAAGAAAAAACTATGTAAGACATAATTCAGATAAAATCGGGCAGTTATTATTTAATTATGTTAATGAAAAAAATAATTAAAGGAAGTGACCCTATGAAAAAGCATAAAAATATAAGCCTGGATCGGCTTGGCATTGTGGACGGGATGATTGACTGGGTTAGAGTTGTTGACAAAAACAATATAGTTCTGTATGCCAATAAAAAAATGCAGGAAGATTTGGGAGAGGAAATTATCGGTAAGAAGTGTTATGAAGTTCTATGCAGAAATAACAAATGTGAATACTGTATTTCCGGCACTACCTTGGTAGACGGCTCCATAATGCGGAAACAGTACAGCTTCGGGAATAGGACATATATGATTGTATCATCTCCGCTGTACGGTGATGACGGTGAAATTGAAGGCTCTGTCGAAGTATTCAGGGATATAACCAATGAGGTATTGCTTGCTGAGAAAATAAAAGAAAAAAATAAAAAACTGAATGATGATATAATTTTTGCTAAGAATATGCAAAAACGAATGCTTCCTCCCAAAGGAATGTATAACGGAGTCAGCATTGATTATTTGTATGAATCATCAGAATCATTAAGCGGAGACTTTTTTGATGTATTTGAAATAGATGAGAATAATACAGGAATTTATATTTGCGACGTTGTGGGACACGGTGTAACTGCATCCCTCTTAACAATTTTCGTAAGACAGTCCTTAAGAACAATTGCCAAGGGCGCTATAGGCATAAACAAAATTATGAAGGAGCTTCATAAAACATTTTTGGCTTTAAATTTGGATTATGACAAATATTTTTCCGTGTTTTTCGGGATATTTAATAAAAGTTCCTTTGAATTTAAATACGTCAATGCCGGACATAATTCAGTGCCGATTTTAATAGACGGTAAAAATATAAATATGCTTAAGTCAAAGGGATACCCTATTGCAAACATATTTGATAATGTCAGTTATGATGTAAGCAAGGTGGATTTACAGGTGGGCGATAAATTACTCTTTTATACTGACGGTATAACGGAGACAACAAATGACAAGGGAATACAATTCGGTGTGGAAAATCTGATTAAAACTATAAAATCAGATGGAAATATATTAGTTAATATTAAGTCATCGGTTGATAATTTCAGCAAGGTTCATAAGGATGACTATGCGGTGCTGCTAACTGAAATACTGTAGCGGATGGGGGACACACCTCTTTTTTAGGAATAGTCTTTGCGGGAAAGAGGAATGTCCCCATTGAAGGGGGTATAAAATGGATAATATTAAACTTGATTTAAACGGAAGCTTTATTGATGAGGAGGAATTGCAGCTTATTAAGTCGGAAATATTGGCTGCCCAAGAAATTCTTTTAGACAGAAAAGGAGTCAGCAGCGAAATGACAGGCTGGCTTGATTACATGTACAGAATGGATAAAAATGAATACGAAGAAATAAAAGCTTCTGCAAAATATATTAAAGAAAATTCCGAAGCTTTTATTCTTTTGGGTATAGGAGGCTCTTATCTTGGAGCAAAAGCTGTTATTGAAGCGGTAAGGGGAGATTTTCACAATGAATTATGCAGCCCTAAGGTTTATTATGCGGGACAGAATTTAAGCGGAGCCTATTTAAGAAAACTTATTGAGGTTGTAAATGAAAAGGAAATATGTATTATTGTAATTTCAAAATCGGGAACAACCTTGGAAACCGCACTGTCATTTAGAATTTTAGGGGACATGATGGAGGAAAAATACGGTGAAGAATCAAGGAACCGTATTTTTGTCGTAACTGATAAAATTAAAGGTGCTTTGAAAAGTATGTCTGATTTAAAAAAATACAAAATATTTGAGGTACCTGATGATATAGGAGGAAGATATTCGGCAATAACTCCGGTTGGGCTTTTGCCTATTGCAGCCGCAGGTCTTGATACGGATAAATTCATAGAGGGTTTAAAGTCCGGTGCTGAAGAATATACCGACAGGAATTTTGAAAATAATATTTGCTGCCTTTATGCAGCGGCAAGAAACATTTTACACAGGAGAAAAAAGGATATTGAAATACTTGTAAACTATGAGCCTTCATGCATATCAATAGCTGAATGGTGGAAGCAGCTTTTCGGCGAAAGCGAAGGAAAAGAAGGGAAGGGCATTTTTCCCGCATCATTAAACTTTACCACAGACCTTCATTCAATGGGACAATTTGTTCAGGAGGGAAGAGGAATAATTTTTGAAACTAATTTAGTTGTTGAAATTAATGAAGATGATATTGAAGTTCCTTTTGATTTAAATGATTTTGATAAATTAAATTACATATCGGGAAAAACACTTAACTATATAAACGCAAAGGCTTTTGAAGGAACCTTCATGGCTCACAATGAAGGAAATGTGCCGGGTATTATTATTCGTGTCCCTAAGATGGATGAATTTTACCTTGCAAAGCTTTTTTACTTTTTTATGATGAGTTGCGGAATAAGTGGGTATACTAATAAAATAGACCCATTTACCCAGCCGGGAGTAGAAGCATATAAAAGAAACATGTTTAAATTGCTTGGAGAAAGATGAATATCAATTAGATATTAGGATAATTAGAGGAGACCAACTATGATAAAATTAGGAGAAATGCAGGTATTGGAAGTTGCTAAAAAGGTAGACATCGGTGTTTATTTAAAGAGTGATGACAATGAAAAACCTGAAGACAGGGTTTTGCTTCCGATTAAGCAGGTACCTGCAGACACAAAAATAGGAGATAAAATTAATGTATTTATTTACAGAGATTCTAATGACAGAATTATAGCCACTGTAAAAAGACCAAAAATCGTAATAGGTGAAATTGCATACTTAAAGGTTGTTGAAATGTCAAGGATAGGAGCATTCATGAACTGGGGGCTGGAAAAGGACTTATTTCTGCCCTTTAAGGAGCAGGTGGGTGATATTAAATTAAACGGAGAATACATGGTTGGTCTTTATATAGACAAGTCGGACAGACTATGTGCTACTATGAATTTGTTTAAGGTTTTAATAACAGATTCTCCTTACAAGGTCAATGATATTGTAAAGGGTACCGTATTCAGTTTAAAGAGAGGTCTTGGCGCAATGGTTGCGGTTGATGGCAAGTACTTAGGCTTAATACATGAGGGAGAAATTTTAAAACCCATCCGTCCGGGACAATCGGTTGAAGTCAGAGTCAGCAATATTAAGGAAGACGGCAAATTGGATTTAAGCCTTAAGGATGCTCCTAAGCTTCAAATAGATAAGGACGGCGAAAAAATACTCAAAGTACTTATACGAAATAAGGGAGCTTTACCTTTGAACGATGACAGCAGACCTGAGGAAATTAATAAGGTTTTAGGCTTGAGCAAAAGTTCTTTTAAAAAGGCCGCAGGCCGTTTAATGAAAAAAAATGTAATTATTATGACTAAAAGCGGAATTAAAATGATTGCAAATGACGGCAAAGAACAAAAAACAACAATTGGTAAAAAAGTCAGCAATAGGAATAATAGGAAATAAGCCTGCTGGCAAGTATTGAAAATGAGCTAATAATATTAATATATATAAATATTTTAGAAAATAACAAAAAAGGAGATTAAATATGTCTACACCACACAACAGCGCTGTTTTAGGGCAAATAGCCGAAACGGTTTTATTACCCGGCGACCCCTTGAGAGCAAAATTTATTGCGGAAAATTTTCTTGATGATGTTGAACAATTCAACGCAGTGAGAAACATGTTTGGTTTTACCGGAACTTACAATGGGAAAAAGGTTTCTGTAATGGGAAGCGGCATGGGATGTCCCTCGATAGGGATTTATTCCTATGAATTAATACATATGTATGGAGTTAAAAATTTAATTCGTGTCGGTTCCTGCGGAGCTTATGACCCAAATTTGAAATTATATGATATAATACTTGCGATTGGTGCAAGCACTGATTCAAATTATGCGGCACAGTATAATTTACCCGGAATTTATTCAGCAACAGCTTCATGGGAGCTTTTATCAAAGGCTAAGAAAATTGCAGATGAAAATAATATACAAACAGTTGTTGGAAATATTGTAACTTCCGATGTTTTTTATCATGATGAACCGGATAATTGGAAAAAATGGGCGAAGATGGGCTGCTTGGCGGCTGAAATGGAAACCTATGCTTTATATTGCAATGCAAACAGAGCGGGAGTAAATGCTCTTACCGTATTGACAGTATCTGATTCGATTGCAAACCATACGGAAACAACTGCCGAGCAAAGAGAAAAAGGCTTCAAGGATATGATGAAAATAGCCTTGCAGCTTGCCTAACGGAGTATTTATGAAGAAGGCTTGGGAAATAGCATATGATTTGTATTCCAATGCAAAACCTGTATTGTTAAGCGAAGAAGAGCAGGGGTGGGAGCCGCTGAAGGCAGTATCTGATTTTCATGACAATATGTTAAGATTGGAGTGGCACAGCAACGTCCCCGGCTCGGGAGCACCGGAGCAGCTTATGGTTGCCGCAATACAGGCATTGGAAAACAGAGGATATATTGTTGATAATGGATACAGTCTTTTGGAAAAAGGCATGAAATTATATGAAGAAGGAAACAACTCGGAGCTTCAAAAAATTTCAGCCAAACTCCGGAATGAATTTAAGAATGCAAAGAAGAATTTAACATCACCTTATTGGAATTACACATATTATGAGAATTATGGCCAATATGAAAAAAGTGTAAGTTTTCCTGAAGCAATTGAAGTGAATACTGCCGATGAAAAGTTCAAAGACCGGATAAGCGCAGCCTGGATGTCCCAGTTAATCGGGGCTGCCATGGGAACAATGGTTGAAGGCTACACAACTGAAAATCTTTATGAAGCATTTGGAAATGTAAAAGATTACATAAGAAAACCAAACACATACAATGATGACATTACATTTGAAATAGCATTTTTGGATGCATTCAAAGATAAGGGCTATGATGTAACAAGCGAAGATATTGCACTGTCCTGGATTGGACTGATACCTGCCGGCTGGTCTGCCGAAGAAATTGCTTTAAGAAATATCCGTTCAGGATTGCTGCCTCCCAACAGCGCTTTATTTAACAATCCGTTCAGTGAATGGATTGGTGCTCAAATGAGGGGCGGAGTCTGCGGCATGGCAGCACCGGGAGACCCGAAATTAGCTTCATATCTGGCATGGCAGGATGGACAAGTTTCACATATTAACAACGGTATTTTGGGAGAAGTATTCAACGCTGTTATGACTTCTATAGCATTTGTTGAAGAAGACGCAAAAAAAATCGTAGAGACGGCAATTACAATGATACCTTCCGACAGTGAGTATTATTCTGTTGTTAAGTTTGCATATGATGCATGCTTAAGACATAAAAACTGGCAGGATGCACATAAAGAATGCAGTGAAAAATACATTAAATACAATTGGATTCATGCATATCCCAATGCATGCTGCGAAATAATAGCACTTATGTACGGAAATGGTGATTATGAAAAAACACTTAACATAATTACAATGTGCGGTGTTGACGCAGACTGCAATGCAGGCATGATTATGCCGATACTGGGAATTCAAAAGGGAATGAGTATCATTCCGCAAAGACTGATTTCACCGGCTTTTGACAGGCTGATAACCTATATGAGAGACTATGAGGAGATTAAGCTGAGTGAATTGGTCAATGATACTATAAAATATATAAATGATGCAAGACGTAGGAGGGTTTAAAATGAAAAAAGTATTATCACTATTTTTGGCTGTTGTTATGATTTTATCATTAACAGCATGCGTACAGGAACCTGCAGGCGAGAAAGGCGACACTTACAAGGCAGCGCTTCTTTTAAACGGAACATTGGGAGATAAATCATTTTTCGACTCAGCTAATGACGGACTTGAAAAACTAAGAGATGAATTGGGTAAGGACGTATTTGATTTCAAGGTTGAACAAATGGGAGCAACAGCTACAGATGAACCTAAATGGGCTCCGACACTGTTGGATTTTTGTGAAACAGGTGAATATGACGTAATAATTATAGGCACATATCAGATGATTGAAGGTCTTGCTGATGCGGCAACACAATTCCCGGAACAAAAATTTATATTCTTTGATGAAACATTTGATTTCTCTTCAGGAGACTTCAAAAATATTTACAATGTATTGTACAAGCAAAACGAAGTATCGTTCTTGGTAGGAGCTGCCGCTGCAATGATGACTACAGATGAAAGACTTCCTATGGTAGACCCGGCGACTAAATCGATAGGCTTCTTAGGCGGAATGGAAAATCCAATAATCAATGACTTTTTGTTAGGATATATTCAGGGAGCTAAGCATGTTGAACCTGATATAAAGGTTGCTATAGGATATGTCGGAGATTTCTGGGATTCGGCAAGAGGTAAAGATATTGCATTGGTTCAGTACCAAAGCGGCGGCGTTGATGTCGGCTATAATGTTGCGGGAGCAGCAGGATTAGGTCAAATTGAAGCAGCCGAGGTTGCAAAAAGATATGCTTTTGGTGTTGACTCCGATCAGGCGGCATTACTTCCCGAACAGGCAGAATACATTCCTACATCAGCACTTAAAAATGTAGGTAATTCATTAATCAGAGCAATCAAGCTTGACTTGGAAGGAAAATTGCAGTATGGAACGGCGGAATCCTTGGGTTTTGCTGAAGGCGGAGTTAATTTGGTTAAAGATGCTCATTATGAAGAAATGCTGCCTGAAGATATCAGGGAAAAAATAGATGAATTAGAAAAAGATATTATAGACGGTAAAATAGTAGTTGATACTGCCTTAGGAAAAACTCAAGAAGAAATCGATGCTATAAAAGCTTCGGTAGAGTAAAAGAAATGTCATTCTGAGCTGCAGGTGAAATCTCATATATTAAAAATGAGATTCTTCACCATGCTCGGGATGACTATTAACTATTGATGATTAATAATTGATAACTTAGGAAGCTGTCAATTATTAGTCATTAATTTATTAATGGAGGAGATTATGGGCGATAAGGTGCTTCAGATGAACAACATTATGAAAATTTACCCCAATGGGGTGGTTGCTGTCGAAGATGTTACATTTGAATTGGAAAAAGGTGAGATTCATGCATTGTTAGGCGAAAACGGAGCAGGAAAAAGCACGTTGATGAAGGTATTGTTCGGTATTGAGACGCCGGAACAAGGAGAAATAATTCTAAACGGCTGCAAGGCAGATATTAAGTCACCTCAGGAAGCTATAAAAATGGGAATAGGAATGGTGCATCAGCATTTTATGCTTGTTCCGTCATTGACTGTCGCCGAGAACATTGTCTTAGGCGTTGAGCCTATAAAAAGCAGCCTTTTTATAGACGAAGAGAAGGCTTTTAAATTATCAAAAGAAATAGCGGAAATATACAACTTCGATATTGATGTTACCGAAAGAGTCGAAGAGCTGCCCGTTGGACTGAAGCAAAAGGTTGAAATACTAAAAGCTCTTTACAGAGGGGCGGATATTTTAATATTGGATGAACCTACTGCCGTTTTAACTCCTCAAGAAACGGAAGAATTATTTGTACAGCTGAAGAAGCTTAAAGAGAAAGGTCACACAATTATATTTATTTCCCATAAATTAGACGAAATTAAAGAAATATGCGACAGAGCAACCATAATGAGAAATGGCAGAAGCAAGGGAACGTTTTTTGTAAAGGATATATCGACTGCTGAAATGTCAAGGCTTATGGTTGGAAGGGATGTTGTGGTGACTTTCGATAAAAAACCTGTCGAATTAAAGGAAACCGTATTGAAGGTGAGGAACCTTTGCATTACCGGCTTCACAGGAATAAAAAGAGTTGACGATTTGTCCTTTGACGTAAAAGCCGGTGAGATTTTCGGCATAGCAGGTGTTGAAGGAAACGGTCAGGGGCATTTGGCGGAAGTTCTGACAGGGCTTTCAAATAAATATAAAGGCGAAATCACCATTTTTGACCGGGATGTAAAAAAACACAACATCAGAGAATTAAGAGATTTGGGAATGGCTCATATCCCCGAAGACAGAATGACCTTCGGATGTGCAAAGAATATGAATATAATGGACAATATGTTCACCAACCAATATCATAAACCTGAATATTCCGGGAAAGTGCTCCTTAAGAATAAAAAAATCGAAAGCAGAGTCAATGATTTAATTAAAGAATACTTGGTAAAATGCAAGTCATATAAGCAAAATGTGGGGATGCTTTCGGGAGGGAACATTCAGAAGGTAGTTGTTGCCAGAGAATTTTCAACTGACCCTAAAATAATTATTGCTAACCAGCCTACAAGGGGTATTGACGTAGGAGCAGCTTCCTTCATAAGACAAAGAATTATAGAATTCAGAGACGCAGGCTGTGCGATTATCCTGATATCCGCAGATTTAAATGAAGTATTGGAATTAAGCGACAGATTAGCTGTTATTTACAAAGGAAAATTTTCCGGTGTATTTAATGATGTGAAGAATTTAACAGAAGCTGAACTCGGAAAATACATGTTAGGAATAAAAAGAGACGATAGGCTGGAGGGTATAATATATGAACAGTAATACCAAATTAAACATATTGCGAATTGTATTGTCCGTACTCATCGCTTTATTAATTTCATTCGGAATAATTTTTATAACAAGCGAAGAACCTGTCAAAGCGATAATTCAGCTTCTTACAGGACCACTTCAAAGCCAGAGACGTTTCGGAAATGTTATTGAAGCAATGATACCCTTAATATTTACGGGTGTCGGAGTGAGCATCATGTTTGCAGCCAATGAAATAAATTTAGCTGGTGAAGGTGCTTTCCATATAGGGGGATTAATAGCAACATATTTTGCGTTAAATACTGTCTTGCCTCCCGTAATAAGCCCCATTGCCGCTATTGTTGCAGCCGGCTTATTCGGAATGCTTGTTACCGGAGTTCCCGCGGTAATGAAAATTAAAACAGAATCGGATGTATTGGTTTCATCGCTGATGATGAATTATTTAATATTGTATTTTTCAAATTATGTTTTAAACAATATGCTAAGAGACCCTAAGGCGGGAGCTGTTGTTTCATATGCTGTTCCTGACATTACAAAGTTCAGCACGATATTTCCCGGAACAAGAATTCACGTCGGATTGTTCATAGCTTTAGCTGTGGCAGTAGTTGGATATGTGTTTCTGTACAAGACAAAAATAGGCTATGAGATTCGTATTACCGGAGAAAACAGGGATTTTGCAAGATATTCCGGAATAAATACAGTAAAAATCACATTGATTTCTCAATTGGTCGGAGGATTTATTTTCGGTGTGGGCGGCGGAGTGGAGCTCCTTGGAATGTACAACAGATTTACTTGGACATCGCTGTTAGGCTATGGGTGGGATGCAATAATTATTACCACATTAGCTAAGAAAAATCCCATATATGTTCCATTTGCAGCATTTTTCCTTGCGTACCTTCGTACGGGAGCATCGATTATGTCACGTTCTACAGATGTAGCAACAGAAATTGTTACAATAACCCAGGGTATAATAATCCTTTTGGTTGTTGCGGAACAATTCTTAAGCAAATACAAGCATAAAATTATTTCAAGAGAAGCAAGGGCAACTTTGATTGAAAAGGAAGGTGAATAAAATGATAATTAATGCGATTTTTTCACCGGAGTTTTTAAATGCAACATTAAGAGCGACAACTCCCATATTATTTGCGGCATTAGCTTCTGCCATAGCTTCAAAATCAGGAGTTGTCAATATGGCATTGGAAGGTATTATGCTTTTTACGGCACTTTTCGGAGTAATATTCAGTGCAGCCTTTCATAGCGCATGGTTAGGTCTCATAGCCACCATGGCAGCCGGAGGCTTAATAGGCTTCTTGCTTGCATTCTTCGTTTTAAGATTAAAAACAGATGAAATACTTGCGGCAATTGCCATAAACTTGATAGCCAATGGTGCAACCATACTGATTCTTCTTGCGGTATCCGGAGACAGAGGAATTTCTTCATCAATCCACAGCATCATAATACCAAGAATCACACTGCCTGTTATTAAGGACATTCCGTTTTTAGGCAAGGTATTGTCAAACCAGAATGTTTTGACTTATATTTCTTTGATAATGGTTGCGGTTGTTCATATATTCTTGTATAAAACACCATTGGGACTTCAAATAAGGGCAGTGGGAGAAAATAAAGATGCTGCCGAATCTGTCGGAATAAGCTCAACAAAAATTCGTTATATATCTTTAACCATAAGCGGTATTCTTGCTTCAATGGGAGGTTATTTCCTTTCGGGAGGATACATGACTAAATTTACAACGGGAATGAGCGCCGGAAGAGGGTTCATTGCATTGGCGGCAGGTGCCATGGGGGGAAATACACCGGTAGGCTCGTTTTTAGTGTCGCTGCTGTTCGGTGCGGCTCAGGCACTTTCCAACATACTTCAGCTTGGAACATGGTCCTATGAATTGGTACAAATGCTGCCGTATGCAACGACACTGATAGGTCTCGGCATATACAGCTACACTAAAATGAAAAAAAGACAGCGCCTGACAGGCAAATGAGACTGCAAGACTGCGAGAAAGGATGATATAAAATGAAAAAAAGAAATATAATCATTGACTGCGATCCCGGTATTGATGATATAGTGGCATTGTCCCTTGCCTTCGCAAATGAAGACAAACTTAATATTTTAGGAATTACAACAGTTTCAGGAAACCAAACAATAGAAAAGGTAACTCTGAACACTTTAAAAGTATTGTCTTATTATAGCAAAAATATAAAAGTTGCCATGGGTCAAAGAAGACCGCTGATAAGGGAAAAAAGTGCAGTAAGCAGTGTCCACGGAGAAAACGGCATGGGGGATTATCAATTGCCTGAACCGACTTTAAAGCTTTATTCCGATAATGCAATAACATTTTTAAGGGATACAATATTGTCTTCAAAGAAAAAAGTAACATTGGTACCCGTAGGTCCTCTAACAAATATTGCATTACTGATTAAGGTCTTTCCGGAAGTAACAGAAAATATAGAATTAGTATCTATAATGGGAGGCTCCACTTTCGGAGGCAACCGAACATCTTGTGCGGAATTTAACGTTTGGGCTGACCCGGAAGCGGCAAAAATAGTATTCGATTCAAAGCTTTCCATTGTAATGAGCGGGCTTAATGTTACACATTCCACGGGCTTATACAAGGAGGATGTTGAAATGCTGGCGGACAGTACAGGCAAGGCGACTGAGCTATGCGGCAAAATGCTTCAATACTACTTTAAGGGTGACCATGTTAAGGAAGGAACTTTTACACCGATTCATGATGCTTGTGCTCTTATGTACCTATTGTATCCGGAATTGTATCAGTTCAGACATATGAAAGTAGATGTGGAGTGCTCCGGAGAATTAAGCAGAGGAAATACTGTGGCAGATGTCAGAGAGTGGATTAAATATGACAGTACATATCCTAAGGTGCTGACGGGTGTGGACTCGGAAAAATTCAGAGAAATATTGCTGAATAATTTATATAAGTTTGATGAGATGCTAAAAAGTTAATTTTGTATGTCTTAATATATTTTCTTGACCTAATCCCATTTCTCAGAGTGATTTTCTGAGAAATGGATTTAGGTCGACGACAGAATGCTAAATTTGTTGCATTCGAACGGGTATGGTTTAGATAACTGTTACGTTGGCAGCTTGAGGTCCTCTTGCTCCTTCAACTACTTCAAAAGTAACTTTTTGTCCTTCTTCCA
>ENA-UOOM01002324-UOOM01002324.1-fermentation-metagenome-genome-assembly--contig:-NODE-2324-length-15878-cov-10.784301_pt1 | contig 15878 bp, 20 predicted proteins | sample MGYA00245781_ERZ724031 | MGnify/ENA primary metagenome ERZ724031 (study PRJEB28704, sample SAMN03018317) | fermentation metagenome | biome: anthropogenic terrestrial biome; feature: soil... | reverse complement strand
TCGTCCTTTAACAGCTTATCTTCCCCACGCTCGCCGGTAATTTGGAAGATTCCGGAATTACAAAGCACCATAAGGTTGCCTGTCAGGTCGCCAACTGTTTCAAGACGGAGCCCGGCAGTATCACTGCCATTCAAGGCATTATAACTTACACCAAGAGCAGCTGCAATCTTCCCTAACTGAGGAAGTTGTGGCTACATTTTATTTGTCTCATATTTTGGGATGGAGACTGGATGTATGTCGGTTAGTTCGGCTAGCCTATCTTGGGTGATACCGATTTGCTTTCTACAATATTTGATTTTTCGCCAATGGTCATTTTATGTTAATCACCTTCCATGTATCAAGGTAGCTACATTATACCACGTCGCAAAAAAATTTCTACAGGCAATTTGAAATTACAGAAAACGTAATTTAGGGCTTGAAACGTAACGACATAAGCGTTACACTAATAGTAGCAATAGGAGGTGTTGATTATGGAAAAAACTACAACATTAAATTTGAGAGTAAATCCAAGTGTAAAGCAACGTGCAGAGGATATATTATCTCAGTTAGGGATACCAATGTCAACGGCGATAGATATCTATCTTAAGCAAATTTCTATGGTTGGAGGCATTCCATTTCCAGTAACCTTGCCAAAAGCCCCTGAATCTATTAATGCAGACATAATGAGTTCAGATGAGCTTCATGAAAAGCTGAAAAAGGGGTATGCCGATATAGAAGCTGGAAATGTGCAAAATGCAGCAGAGGCATTTGCGGTGTTTAGGGAGAAACTTTGATTATGAAGCAGTACCTTGTTCAAATCACGGATGAAGCATTGCAAGATATGGAGAATCTTTATAATCACATAGCGCTGAAATTATTTGCACCGGAAAATGCGATTGGACAGTATAATAGAATAGCAGATGAAATCCTAAAATTAGATTCTTTCCCAGAGCGTTTCGAAATCATAGATGTTGATTTAGGATGTGCAAGAGAACTAAGAAGAATGCCCGTTGATAATTATTCAGTATTTTATGTCATTAAAGGTGATTCTGTCATTGTAACAGATGTCTTATATAGTGCATCAGATATTAGTAAGCGTTTAAAATAATGAGAGACTACTAAATGGACTAGTGGCAGTAATTTGGCAACAAAAACTCAGTAAGCCAAAATAATATATGCAATAGAAGTAAAAAGCGCCTGGAAATGTAACAAAACTAAACAAATGTGTTTAATAACACGAATGGACAGGTCGAGTTCGAGTAACGGACAAAACCCCGGAAATGCTGATAAATTGGGAGTTTCTGGGGTCGTTTTATGTCATTTGGCTCTAATTTATTTGATGAATACTGGATTAGGGACGGGGGTTATGGTACCTGCTATGTTTTACCTTTTACATAGGGGTAGCCATAACTTATTAAAACATTTTCTAATATCTGGGCAGTATCATCCCTGAGAGGAGGCAAGATGAGAAAAGTGATTGATTTGACACAAAAGCAGACAATCATTCTGAAACATCTGAACAGTTCGGGTTTATATATTACTAAATTAATTATGTTCGGAGAAGTACTTGCGATAAGTAGAAGGTGTAATGTTTTCATACCGTTTAAAAGATTTTATAAAATATCCAGAGCTATTAATCCCCAATTCTTCGCTGATTTGGGTAATAGTAAGGTCTGTTTTTTCTAAAAGCTGTTTAGACCATTCAATCTTTTGTCTTGTCAGAAAAGTTGAAAAGCTTTCTCCATTTTTTTTTATGAATAGACGAGAAAAATGACTCGCACTGACGTGGCATAGTTCATCCATTTTTGATTGGGAGATCATTTCTCCTTTATTGTTATAGATATAGTCAAGAGCCGGCTTAAGTATCGAATCTTTACAAGCGGGCACATCGTCATTTAGCGTTGTTATATGAGAATTGATTATGGCATTATTAATGGTACGCTTAGCAAAATCAATACTACTGGAAGGGTATTCAGAAAACATTTCTGTGGAATTTTTTTTGAAAGGCTCATTCGCCCCAAGGTTTTCGTACATTTCTATAATAATATTTTTATTAATTGCTTCTCCTATAACATAAAAGTGAATGATACACTGAAAACAATCATTAACATGTGTTTACCTATTAAATTTCAGTGCTATTGATGATAGGCAATGTTAGGATTAATATGTGTAGGATTCTTCTCGAGAGGGCCTAAATTATTGATGAACAACAAACAATACAGTTGAAAAGAGTGACTATTATTGGCAATCGGGACAAAGCAGCCAAATTGTGGTTATCTTACAGTTGCCTTTTTGCTTATGTGATTTCCGACATCTTCATCAACTTTCCTTAGAAACCGGTAAATCGGACCAATGCTTCCAGTGTAGCCTTTTTCTTTTAATTCCCGAAACATACGTGTCCCATTAAAGCTATAAGGATCACAGCGCCACTCAATGATAAGCTCCTTATAGTCCTCTAATTTCGATGAATAGAATGTCCGGTGGTAGACCGGCGGTTCTGCAACACAGAAAAACATTTTGAATGCATTTGAAATGGACAGCAATATAGTAGAACATCATGCTACAGAAATCAGAAGAATTTTGAGGGAGGTAAAGTAAATGGCAAGAGGAAGGAAACCAGGAACGACAATGTCTGGTACTATTGAACAGCAGATAGGAAAGGCACAGGAGAAAGTGATAAAAACAAAAGCGTTGTATAATGCTGCGGTTGGTGCCTTGCAGAAGTTACTTGATAAAAGAGACGCACAACGTAAGGATGAATTATGGAATAGCATTATAAAAAGCAATAAATCGTATGGTGAAATCCTTCGTTTTATTTCGAGTGATGTTGAGGATGAGGAATAGGTTTTACTAAGAAGGCAAAACATTACATTTATGCATGTTGCACAAAATGTGTGTAAAAAAGCTGGAAGTTAACATTATAATTTACAGCGTAAGTATCTCTTGACAGCGCCGCTACTTTGCGCTACAATATAGCGGTAGTAAGTGGTACTAATTAGACAGAGGTGATTAGCATAGAAAATCTGACGGAAATGCTCAAAGGTGTACTGGAAGGCTGCGTGCTGGAAATCATCGGACGCAAGGAAACCTACGGCTATGAAATCACACGCGAGCTCAATGCGCTGGGCTTTACCGATGTTGTGGAAGGGACAGTCTATACCATTTTGATTCGTCTTGAAAAGAACAAGTTGGTGAACATCGAAAAGAAGCCGTCCGACATCGGGCCGCCGCGCAAGTTTTACACGCTCAATGAAGCCGGACGCGAGGAACTGCGCCTGTTCTGGGCCAAATGGGAGTTTGTCGCTTCCAAACTAAATGAGTTAAAGGAGATGAATCAGGATGTCGATGTCTGATTATTTTAATATCAAAAAAATGCGCAAAGACAAAAAAGAATACCAGGAAATGATGACGAGAGTAAAGGCTCTGCCGAAGGCAAATCAGTTTTGGATATAACAGGTGAAGATGTAGCCGCATTCTGCGATGAGCTTTTGAGAAACGCGAAAACCTACGCATGCTTGGCAAGCTTCGGCACCTTGATGATGTGAATAGCAAAACTGATGACTTGCTGCGACAATTTGAATTGGCCGACGCCGCCGACCGCAGCGTTTCAACTTATTCCGGTGGTATGCACAGGCGGCTGGACTTGGCGATGAGCCTGATGGGCAACCCCCCTATTCTTTTTCTTGACGAGCCGACCACGGGACTTGACCCGCAGAGCCGCATTGCCGTGTGGGAGAAGATAAAAGACCTCGTAAAGGATGGAAGAACCGTTTTCCTCACTACGCAATACTTAGAGGAAGCAGAGCAGCTTGCCGATTATATTGTCATACTGCATAAGGGCAAAATCATTGCCGAAGGTACGCTGGAAGAACTAAAAAAGCGGTTCCCGCCCGCCAAAGTGGAATATGTGGAAAAGCAGCCAACGCTGGAGGAAATCTTTTTCGCGCTCGTTGATGGGAAGGAGGATGCGCAATGACTGCTTCAAAGAAAATAAGCCGCTGGTTTTCCGATACCGGTGTCATGGTGAACCGAAGCATGACACATATGTTTAGAAGCATTGATACCATTATCACGGTCATTGCCATGTCGGTTATGATGATGCTATTGTTTATCTATGTGTTCGGCGGAGCTATTGCCACAGGCGCGTACAGCGGAAGCTATATAGATTATATCCTGCCCGGCATCCTGCTCATGGCCGTGGGCAGCGGTGTTTCCTATGCCTCTGTGCGCATGAATAACGATGTGACAGAGGGCATTTTTGAGCGATTCCATTCCATGCCGATTGCGAAGTCATCCGTACTGTGGGGACACGTCATTTCTTCAACCATATCCTGTTTTATCTCGCTGATTGTTATTGTGCTGCTTGCCCTATTGATGGGATTCCGTTCATCGGCGAGCATTTTGGAATGGTTCGAAGCCACAGGCATTATCCTGTTATTCACACTGGCGACAACATGGATGGCGATACTCTCCGGTCTGCTTGCAAAGACTGCGGAGGGTGCAGGTGTGTTTTCCTATCCGCTGATATTCCTGCCGTTTATCAGCTCAGCGTTTGTTCCTACGGCCACCATGCCCACCCCGGTGCGTGTATTTGCGGAGAATCAGCCTGTCACCTCCATTGTGGAATCAGTGCGCGGACTGCTGCTGGGACAGCCTGTGAGCAATGATATATGGATGGCACTTGCGTGGCACGTCGGACTTTTAGTGCTCATGTATGTGCTGGCTATTCGCGCATACAAAAGGAAGATGAGGTGAGATAAATGCATGTTATTTTAGCAGGCAAACTTGATAACAGCGCACGGTCTACCATCAGCGAAATATTCGTAGATGGGTTTTACCAATGGCTTAAATATTTCTCAAAGGACAAGCAGAAATTGAGCCGCGCTTTTGCGCATATGTATAACCTTGATGTGTTTTATGTTGCTAAGCTGGACGGCAATATAGCAGGTATTGCCGCATTGAACGATGGCACATCGCCTACTGTAAAACTGGATAAAAAAGAAATGCAAAAACATCTCGGCTTTTTCAGGGGCTGGTTTGCCTACAAAATGCTGGGGCATGAATTTATGGATAAACAATATCCCTTTGACATGATTCCCGGTATGGGTTATGTGGAGTTTGTGGCAACCGCCCCGTCATACAGAGGAAAAGGCGCTGCGACGGCAATCATTGAGCATTTCTTTTCCTTGCCGCATTTTAACGAATATGTGCTGGAGGTCGCGGACACAAATGAAAATGCCGTGCACCTGTATGAAAAACTTGGCTTCCACGAATTTAAGCGTATGGAGATGAAAAATAAGAAGCAGAGCGGTGTAAATTTCCTTGTGTATATGAAGGCGCAATGCAAATGACAATCACAATATTTTTAGGTTATCTACGTAACATAATGTAAAATTTACGCCATATTGGAGTCGGCGCTTATGAGCAATATTTTAATCGCATATTATTCCTTTTCCGGCACAACAAGAATGATGGCAGAAGCTATTGCTGCTGTGATAGGCGGTGATTTCGGCGCTGAATCATGTGCTGTTTGCGCTGAATGAAGAATACTGCTTGAACGAGAAAAAGGCTGTTAAGATGATTGACAGATTCGCTCTACGCCCGTCCGATTATAAGCACAAGGTTGATGCTGTCTTTGCGGCGGCAGGAACAGATATGCCGTTGTCGGTCACCCTGCTACAAGAATTCATTGGAGAGGTTGCGAAGTTGACAGGCAATCAATTCGATTGAGATGGAAGGATAAAACAGATGAACAGCAATGATTTATATCAAAACAGTCGTCGTGCTGTCGGAATTTCGGGAGGCCGCGCTCTGTGTCCTACTGCCCGAAAGGTGGGATACAAAATGGAGATGAAGCGGCTAACCGAACATATTTATTATTATCCCCATCAGCCGGAGACCGACCGCCCTATGCTTGCCTATGTCAAAGGAGAGAAGATTGCGCTCGTTATTGACGCAGGAGCCTCCGCCCATCATGTGGACGAGTTCTATGCTGCCTTAGACGTCGCCGGACTGAGAAAACCGAACCTCACCGCCATTACCCATTGGCATTGGGATCACACCTTTGGAATGCACCGGATCCACGGGCTCTCCATTGCAGGAGCGAAAACAAGCGAGTTACTGTGCCGTGAGAAAGAGCGGCTTTCAGAGAGTGGATATGAAGCTTTTCTCAAACGGGATGATGAATGTCTTGCGAAAGAATACGCCGGAGGGCAAAGCATTGTTGCCACACCATCGGCCATTCAGTTCGAGGACAGGCTTGTTTTGAATCTTGGCGGTATGACGGCACAGCTTTTTGAGACGGCCGCTCCCCATTCGGAGGATACAACTTTGATTTACATCCCCGAAGAAAAGGCGCTGTTTTTAGGAGATGCCACCAGCGAGGATTTTTACAACAATGGCTATATGGACAAATCCAAGCTGAAATCTCTCATTCATATAATCGAGGAAATTGACTGCAATTACTGTGTGCTAAGCCACACCGAACCGCTTAGTAAAACAGAGTTACTTGGGTACTTGGATTCTGTCTTATAGCAGAATGCAAAGAAGCATTTCCAAAAGGAGCGGAGCTGATTGACCTTGGCGTTGTGGCTCAAAACATTGTTATAGCAGCGGCCTCGCTTGGCATTGCCGAGGAACTGATTGAGACTTCTTTTATTTTGCATGAAAAGGTAAAAATAAATTTGTTATAGAATGCCTGATAATACTTTACGGACTGAAGAAGAAAGACCGCATTTTTACGGTGACAAAGAGTTATCTGCACCACGAGATGGACAGAGGGGGTGTAAAACGCATAAGAATTCACGATTTGAGGCACAGCCACATCAGCTTACTGATTGATATGGGATTTTCGGCGGTGGCGATTGACGATAGAGTAGGACACGAAAGTATTGAAATAACTTACCGCTATGCTCACCTGTTTCCGTCAAAGCAGATAGAAATGGCAAATAAGACAATCGGTTTTCGTGTATCACCCGAAGAAGATATCCAAAAAGGTCAGTAAAATCAATAATCTTGAGACAATTTGCATGACAGAACTGTACAACATAAAAATTTTTCAAAAAGTCTTGCTTGTGACGCTGCGTAATGATTTATAATATAGCATAGGGGGTGCTATCAGTATGGCAAAATACAAGGTAATACCGCAGGGATATATGACTGTGGGGGAAGTGGCGAAAAAAATGGGTGTTACCGTCCGTACCCTGCAATATTACGATAAAGAGGGACTGCTTGCGCCTTCGGCAGAGAGCGAGGGCGGGCGCAGACTTTATACCGATAAAGATTTAATTATATTACATCAAATTATATCTTTAAAGTCGTTGGGATTTTCACTGAGTGATATAAAAGAACGGCTGATTTCTCTGGATATGCCTGCGGATGTTGCAAACGCACTGACGGAGCAGGCGAATGATATACGCAAAAAGATGGAACAGCTATCCGTTTCTTTGACAGCAATAGAACAGCTGCGGACAGAAGTGCTGCAAATGCAGACGGTGGATTTTAAGAAATACGCTGATATTATCGTCAATCTTCAGATGAATAACGAGTATTACTATCTGATTAAAAAGTTTGATGATGATACTCTTGACCATATCCGCTGTCGTTTTGATAGGGAAAGCGGCTTGGCTTTTATGGATAGATTTAATCGTTTGAGTGATGAAATCTTACAGCTTCAAAAGGAAGATGTGCCGCCCGAAAGCGAAAAGTGTCAGCAGCTTACAAAGACTTATTGGGATTTGATTGTTGAATTTACAAATGGTGATATGAGTATGCTCCCAAAGTTAATGGAAATCGGTAACTTTGAAAATGCCGCCAATGAATGGGAGGAAAAGCAGGCGATTATCGGTGCCTATTTAGAGCCTGCTTTGGGGATTTATTTTTCGAGTATCGGAGTTAATCCGTTTGAGGAGATACAGGATGAGTAATGCAATCGAGATTAGCAGGTTAAAGAAAAGTTATGGCAATGACATTGTTCTAAAGGAAATTAGCTTTCAAATAACAAAAGGGGAAATCTTTGCCCTGCTCGGTATCAACGGTGCAGGAAAAACGACTGCACTGGAATGTATCGAGGGGCTGAAAAATTACGACAGTGGCGCAATTACCATAAACGGGAAAATGGGAATTCAACTGCAGTCTTCCTCACTCCCTGCCCATATCAAGCCTATGGAGGCTATGCAGCTATTCGCCAAATGGAACAAGGTCAAAATAGATGATACCTTGATTCATTCCCTTGGACTTCGGGAAATCGAGAAAAAACAGTATGTGCAGCTGTCCACAGGACAAAAAAGACGGTTACATTTGGCTCTTGCCCTTGTCAGCAATCCCGATATTATTTTTCTCGATGAGCCGACTGCAGGCTTGGATGTAGAGGGCAGGCTATCGCTGCACGATCAAATCCGCAATCTGAAATCACAGAGGAAAACGGTTGTGTTGGCAAGCCACGATATGGCAGAAGTAGAAACATTGTGCGATAGAATTGCTATTTTGAATGACGGCAAAATTGTATTTTGCGGAACTGCTTCAGAACTTACCAACAAAATAGGGAAAAAGTATTTTATTCATATCAAAACAGGGCGGGGAAGTGAAACCTTTGAAGCAGACAATATCGAAAATGTGTTGCTGTCTCTGCTCGGAGAGCTAAAGCAAAAAGGAACAAAGGTCTTAGACATTAAGGTGGATAGAGGTACGCTGGAACAGCATTTTATGGAGATGGCAAGGAGGGCGGAAGAATGAGAGCTTTTTTATATGGCGTGGCATTGCAATGGAAACTAGATATACGGAGTAAATCCTTGCTTGTTACCTGTTATATTGTTCCGCTTACTTTCTTCCTGCTTATGGGTGGTATTTTTACCTCTGTAATGCCTGAAATGAAAGGCACCCTGATACCGTCAATGATTGTAATGGGTGTGTCAATGGGGGCATTTATCGGATTGCCTCCCTCCTTGATTGAAACCTATGGGAGTGATATTAAAAAGGTTTACAAGGCAAACGGAGTGCCACTCTATTTGGGATTGGTTACAATGGTTATCTCTGCATTTGTTCATTTGATGATTATGTGTATTATCATATTCCTGCTTGCCCCTATTCTGTTTGAAGCGGCTTTGCCAACCAATTTACCCCTGTTCTTTCTTGCACTTGCTATCTATGTTATTGTATCGCTGAGTATTGGAAGTATTTTGGGACTGGTCGTAAAAAATCAAGCCAAACTGACAATGATTGCACAGCTTGTATTTTTACCGTGCATAATGCTTTCGGGAATTATGTTCCCTATTGAACTGCTTCCCAGAACTTTTGAGATTATTGGGGAGATTTTTCCTGCCTCTTGGGGTTATAAACTAATGATAGACGGTGGATTTCGGTTGGAAAATCTGTGGTACTTGTTACTTGTGTTTGTTGCGGCAATTATCGTGTGTGGTATCCTTTTGAAAAAACAGAAATCTAAATAGCTTGGAGGGCAGAATTTTGAAAGAAGCAGAACGCATACGCTGCCCAATTTGCGATGGTAAAATACATACAATGGTGCGTGAAGATACGGAACTAAAAAACTTTCCCCTTAGCCAAAGGAAGATAAAATGGAACTGCGTCATTTATTAAAGCTCAAAAGGTATTTTGCCCCTTGATACGTACGGATTGTTACGCACTACGTGCTCTAACAATCCTAAAAACATGAGAATTCCACCCTAATCGGGTTGCATTCTCATGTTTTAGGGGTCCCAAAGTTATGCTTTTTCATGCAAGCATGAAACGCATAACCTTTTGACCCTCGTATCATTCATATAAGTATTATAAAGAAAAAAGGGATAAAAGAAAAGCCCCAACCCCTCAAGATTGAGGGGCAGGGAGTTGAAGTGTCGAAAACACTATTTCACCGGGGAATATTCTCAATATTCGGGATGCGACCTTCCAGTATATCCTTACACCGCGTTCCAATCAACGGGAAATACTTCGGATGCGTTAAAATATAAAACTGGTTTTCCTCAATTGCGATAAATACACTCATCCCCACGCTATCAATGGGTATTCCTGTCGTAATCACATACTCGGCACGTTTAAGTACATTCTGGTAGGCTGTGCTCTTATAGTAGGAATCGTCGCCTTTTGCAAAACGTTCGGGACGGTGCCGCTCGTAGTGGTGCAAATCCGTCTGCACAAAACCGGGACAGTATACAGACATGCCGATGCTTGCACCAATCGCCTGCAGGTCCATCAGTACACTCTCGGATAGCGCAACGCTTGCGTGTTTGGACATATGGTATGCTGCCAAGCCGTCAGATGTGATTACACCTGCTACGGAAGCTACATTGACAATGTGACAATCGCTTCCTTGTTTGAGCATGATAGGAATTACCTCATGCATGGCATATACCTGCGCCTGTACGTTAATGCTTAAAGTCCAGTCGTAATCCTGAACGGGTGTTTCCCAGATAACACCGCCTATCGCGATCCCCGCATTGTTGATTAACAAATCAATAGAGCCATATGCTTCCATTGCTGTGCTCACCATCTTCTTAACATTTTCATAGAGCGAAACATCCAGCTCCAGAGCAATGCCTTCTGCACCCATCTCTTTGCAGGCTGCCAGCGTTCGTTGTACGTCCTCGCCGTCAATGTCTACCAACACAAGTTTCATCTCGCGCAGGGCAGCTTCTTTGGCAAATTCTGCGCCAAAGCCATTGCCTGCACCAGTGATGAGGGCCGTTTTTCCTTTGAAATCTTTCATACTACCTCTCCCTCCTTAAAATGAGAATGCTCTTGAAAAGCCGTCGGAAATGGCCTCTGCTATGCGACCGCCCTTTACGTTATCACCGATGAGGATGACATCGTCAAAGGTATCAATGAATGGCTGTGCTACATTACGACGCGGTCTTACACCCATCGCCAGCACGACTGTATCCACCGGCAGTACTGTGGTGGCTGTCGCCTTCATATCTAGCAGTACCACGCCCTGATCAGTAATATCCATCAGGCGGTGACTTGTCAAAATGGCGGTATCTCCTTTGTTAAAACGACTCATTACATCATAGAGCACTGTTTCGTTTACGCCTGGCCCTACTTTCTTGAGCATTTCCACTAGCGTCACCTTATGTCCCTTGCCCGCCAGATCCTCGGCTGTTTCGCAGCCCGTCAGGCCGGAACCGATGACGGCTACAGACTTGCCCACATCCGCACCATTTTGGAGATACTCCTCAGCGGTGATCACGTTTGCACGGTCGACGCCAGGTATCTGCGGAATTATGGGCGCAGCACCTGCGGCTACAAAAACGCCGGCGGGGCCGAGTGGCTTAACAATCTCTACGGTTGCTTCAGTATTGAGGCGTATGTCTACGTTGAGCCGTCTTAGTTCTTCGGCCATAGTTTCTACCAGCCAGCCGATCTTCTCCTTGTGAGGCGGCTTGGAAGCGGCGTTAAGTTGTCCGCCAAGGACGCTGGTTTTTTCAAAAAGAACGACATTGAATTTGCGTTGTGCCAGTACTCGTGCGGCTTCCATGCCGGCAGGCCCGCCCCCGACCACGACTGCTGTGCGTTCGTCCCCATTATAGTTCCAGTTCGCAAATTCGCGTTCACGGCTCAAAGTGGCATTGATTGCACATTTACATTTGCGGCCACTTTCTAGTTCCCCGAAACAGTACATACAGCCCAGGCATTTCCGGATTGCAATATCATCTCCGGCTTTAGCCTTTTTCACCCAGGCGGCATCTGCCAGATGCGCACGCCCAAGAGCCGTGAAATCGCATACGCCTTCCTCGAGTAATTGCTCTGCCATGCCGGGTTCCTTGATGCAGTTGACTGCAATCACGGGAATTTTAACGTTTTTACGGATCGTAGCGGCAAGATGTTTTTTCCAGCCCTGGGGATAGGAGTTGGGTTCAATAATTGTAATGCCGGATTCGTAGGTGCCGCTGCTGACGTTTATAGCGTCCACACCATAGCTTTCCAAGGTTCGGGCGATTTTCACGCTGTCCTCCAGCGCATTGCCGCCATCGATAAACTCGTCTGCGCTGATGCGTACGCTTATGGGGAACTCCCGGCCGCACATATGCTTGATGGCCGTGATGATTTCAGCCATAATGCGCATCCGATTAGAGAAGCAGCCGCCATATTTATCCGTACGTTTATTCGTATGCGGACTTAAGAATTGATTGAGCAGATAACCATGTGCCGCATGCAGCTCCACACCATCGCAGCCGGCCATCTGCGCGAGTACCGCACCTTTTACGAATGCGCTACGGATATCCTCGCATTCCTTCGTCGTTAATTCGTGCGGCATTTCTTTACATTTACCGCACGGAATAGGGGATGGTGCAACCGGCGGACGCCCCTGCATCAGGCGTGCATGGGTTTGCCGGCCCGGATGATGAAGCTGCGGAAACAGCTTAGCCCCATGCTTGTGCACAGCCATCACAAGCCGCTCCATTTGCGGGATATGCTTTGCGTCCGTGAGCGAAAGCTGGCAATTGGTACCTACGCCGTTCACATCATCAATGCGGGTAATTTCTGTGATAATAAGGCCACAGCCATTCTTTGCGCGCTCTTCATAATAGGCAATCATGTCATCACTCGCCTCACCGGTTGATTTTGCGAACGAAACACCCATTGCTGACATGACGATGCGGTTCTTTAACTCCAGCGAGCCGATTTTCCCCGGAGTAAAGAGTTTTTGATATTTCATACAGAACTCCTTTCATTTTATATATTTAGTATAATCATTAATATTTTATCAATATTCGCTGTGTATTTGTACGTGCGTTGCGTACGATTTTCTGTTTACTATTTGTATAGTTTGCACTATAGTAGTACTATAAGGGAGGTGTTTTACATGAAATTTCAGACTCTGATGGAATCAATCAGTTTGGATTTTCCGATACAATATGCGGCTAATGAAGAAAATAGCATGAATATTACAAACATCGAGTTTTTGGACGGCACGCAAGAAGCATTTCAGTATGGCACACTCTATTTTGGTCACTACGCACAAGTGAATGAACATGAATTGCCGCCGCAATGTATGCTGGCGGTCCGCTTTCCTGATGCGGATATGGAGATGCAGGGAAATGTCGCCTTTGTGCCGGAAGACGCACTATACATGGTATTCAACCGCTGCAAGAAAATGATTCTTGACCGGGCTGGCATAGAGGATCTGATTGCCGAGCTGTGCAGTCAAACAGCAGGGAAAGACTTGCAGTCTCTGCTCAATTTTGCATCAGTGCGGCTCTCCAATTCCTTCATTGTGTTAGATGCCAGCTACAAAGTACTGGCAACATCCACTGTTTTCCCCATAACAGATACGCTCTGGGCAGGTATTTTAGAACGAGGATACTGCACCTACGAATTTACAAGATCTGTGGCGCAGCTGCCGGGAATTGCTGACATGCCAGATAAAGACGATGCATATGTGGTTACCTGTCAGGCTTCGCCCATTCGCAAGTTATACAGTAAGATTATACACCGTAATAAACAAGCGGGATGCTTAGTGATGTTGGAGCAAGAAAGCCAAATTTCTTCGCTTCATATAGAAATTATGCCGCACCTGAGCCGTGCGGTAGCGGAGATGTTTTCACACAATCCGGCGTTTCATATGGCCGATGGCTCAGAATACGAAAATTTGCTGTACGATATGCTCATAGGAGCTGGCGAAAAGGATATTCATGGGCGTATCATCGCCGCCAATATGCAGTTCGACAAAACGATGTGTGCACTTTGCGTACAAAACTCAAGATATCTGGGACAAATGCATATGCGCAGCCATGTCAGTGAGCGTCTGAAAAAGGTCTTGCCCGGCACACATCTTGTGCTGTACGAAGAATGCATTGCGGCACTTGTGCCCTTGGGAGATCAGCTACAATTAGAGGCAGACAGAATAAACCAGCTGACCACTTTTGCGCACTCTGCCTTTGCGCGTGTGGGCATTAGTGATAGTTTTACAGACGTTTTGAAATTCACAAAATATTTTGCTCAGGCGCGCCAGGCGCTTTCTCTCAGTGAACGGATAGGAAATGCGTCATCTGTGTGCCTTTATGAAAGATACAGTTTTTTTGATCTATTGCATAGAAGTCCCCATCAGCAGCTCGGCGCTTATTGTCATCCCGCCCTGGGACGCCTTAATCGCTATGACCAGCAACATGAAACCGATTTATATCATACACTGCGGGTTTATCTGGACCAAGGTGGAAATCTCAAGCGCACGGCAGAGGCTTTGTATATTCATCGCAATTCACTGGCCTATCGCTTAGCACGCATTCGTGAGGTGGCGGCAGTTGATTTGGATGATCAGGAAATACGATTTCTATTAGCCGTTGCCTACCGGATTGACTGTTTTCAGGGGATGGGATAGGATTAAAATTATGACCACTGCCGTGACTGTAATGCTCATCACTGCCCAGACTTTGTAGAAGAAATCTGCACGGCTAGATTTCGCGTTCCATATGTCTGCAATAACTGTAAAACGCTTAGTAAATGTAGTCTTATGGGGAGTGGAGAAAAAGTCAAGAAGATAAAGCAAAGGTTGGAAAATAATATTTTATTTCAGCCAGTTATGGAGTGATTTTATGAATTTGCAGATGGACAGGGAAATAGCAGAACATTATAATAATGAATCGCAAAAAATCCGAGTAATCACGGAGAATTGGGTGAGTCAGAATTTGTTTTGTCCCTATTGTGGAAATCAGTACATTAGTCAGTTTGAAAATAACAGACCAGTCGCTGATTTTTATTGTCCACACTGCATAGAAGAGTATGAATTAAAAAGCAAAAATGGTTCCATAGCCAATAAGGTGAATGATGGTGCTTATGCTAAGATGATTGAGCGTGTAGAATCCGTTCATAACCCGAATTTTTTCTTTATGCATTATAAAAAAGCAGATTTAAAAGTGAAAAACTTTATTATGGTTCCAAAACATTTCTTTTCAAAGGAAATTATTGAGAAGAGAAAACCGCTTGCTGAATCTGCGAGAAGAGCTGGATGGGTGGGGTGTAATATTATTATGAACCAGATTCCAGAAGAAGGACGCATATTTATTGTGAAAAATGAAATACAGCAATCGCCGGAGTCTGTTATATTTAAAGTCAAAAAGACGAATTTTATTAGTCAATATAAGCTGGATGCCAGAGGCTGGATTCTTGATATTCTAAATTGCGTAAACAAAATTGATAGTAGAGAATTTACTTTGGAACAGGTATATCAGTTTGAGGAACAATTGACTGCTAAACATCCAGAAAACAATCACGTTAAGGATAAAATTCGACAGCAGTTACAGGTGTTGAGAGATAAAGGCATTATTGAATTTAGAGGGCGTGGACATTATCGTAAGGTTTGATTATAGGTAAGCACTTAGTAAAATAACGGATACCAAAAATCCTACAAATAATAGTAGTAAACAGAACGAGGGGTAATAAGAATGATTTTTAAAGATGAAAAAGATTATATTATGAGAATAGTTAAGGAGATGGTCAGGGTATTATTTTCTTTGATGTTCGGTAAAAAATATGTTTCTGTTGAGCTGGAGGACAAAAACAAATATGAAGTATCAGGAAAGAAGTTAAAAGAGCTGCTGGCTATGGCGGATAATGGTGAAATAAACGAGGCAGAGAATATTGTATTAAATGATATTGACTATAATAATAAAGACGAAGTGGCAGCCGCAGCTCTTTTTTACCAGTATTTGAGCGAAAAGGATAATGATTTTTTAGTGAAGAGCAACTATTCAAAAGAAGAAGTTCTTGATGGGCTTAAACATATAGTAGAAAAGTCAGGTTATGGTGATTTGGAATCTATAATGGATTTGTAGAACTGGAGAAGGACATGTGGAATTTATTCAGGGAGAAAATGCCGGATATGATGTTTTACTGAAAATACCGTTAAATACGAAAACAGAGTAGTAACAGTTCAGGTAACAGTTCAG
>ENA-UOOM01002322-UOOM01002322.1-fermentation-metagenome-genome-assembly--contig:-NODE-2322-length-15887-cov-3.914730_pt1 | contig 15887 bp, 15 predicted proteins | sample MGYA00245781_ERZ724031 | MGnify/ENA primary metagenome ERZ724031 (study PRJEB28704, sample SAMN03018317) | fermentation metagenome | biome: anthropogenic terrestrial biome; feature: soil; material... | reverse complement strand
TTTTGTTGTTTCTTCTGCTTCGACCATTTTGATGATTACTCTGTCTGATAATGGCATTAGCTTCATAATAATTTCCTCCTTAAAAAATGGTATTATTTAACTTTTATAGTTTACTTTAAATTATTAAACAAACATACAACTAATTTTTAATTTTTTTTGTTTTTGTAGAACTGAAAAAAACCGCATTTTATCATTCCGTTATATAGCTTTCTGACCTTGTCGCTTCTTCTGCCGTAATAATGTTCAAGCTCGTCATCGGAGCTAATAATGTATAACTGCCAGTTTGGTACTCTTTCTGAAAAAACCTTTCCCATAATTTCCAAAAGCTCTCTCGCACTCTGTATATCCCCCATCCTCTCACCGTAAGGAGGATTTGTCACTATTGTGCCTCTCGCTTCCCTGACAGGCGAATAGAAATCCTTTATATCACTTACACCGAAGGTGATATATGAAGACATACCTGCCTCGGAAGCGTTTTTCCTTGCCAATTCGACACTTGAACGGTCAATATCAAAACCGAATATTTTTGTATAGGCAGGGACAACCGCTTCTCTCGCTTTCTGGCGCACCGACTCCCATACAGTACGTGGAACAAACGGAAAATCCTCGGACACAAACGAACGGTTGATACCCGGAGCGGTATTTGTAATAAGAAGCGCAGCTTCTATGCAGATAGTACCGGAGCCACACATGGGGTCAACGAGTATAACCCCTTCCCTCGGACGCGAAAGATTCACCATGCCAGCAGCGAGTGTCTCTCTAAGAGGCGCAAGGTTACCCTGTTTACGATAACCGCGTTTATGCAGGCTTTCGCCGCTTGTATCTATCATTAAAGTAACCTTGTCGTTTAAAATAAAAAATTCTATCTGGTATTTTATACCGTATTCGGAAAACTGTTTGACATTGTAAAGCTCGGAAAGTCTGTCGACCACAGCTTTTTTAATTATTTTCTGACAGTCGGGAACTGAGAAAAGTTTTGATTTAATCGAATGCCCCTTGACGGGAAAAGCATCCTTTATACCAATAAATTTCTCCCATGGGAGCGATTTTGTACCCTGAAAAAGCTCCTCGAAGCTCAGAGCATCAAAGCTGCCGAGCTTTATATAGAGCCTCTCTGCGTATCTGAAGTTTATGTTGCAACGGGCAATACATTCGGCAGTTTTGTCGTCCGGCGCACTGAAAATCACCCTGCCGTCTATAGTTTCAATCCGTTTATAGCCAAGCGCATCAATATTCTCGCCGACAAGGCGTTCCAAACCGAACAGACAGGTTGCCACGAATTCCATATAATAACTGTTTACCTTTCATTTTTTATTCCTATGTGTTTCTTAAGTTATGATATATCACGTATGAAAAAAATTATGTATCAAAAAGCGGCTGTAATAGCCGCATTTTGATTATGCTATTTATAAGTATATTTACTCGGTAGGTTCAATGATACCGTAATCTTTCTCATTTCTCTTATAAACCAGATTCAACTCTCCGCTCTCGGCATTACGGAAAAGGAAAAAGGAATGCGACAATAGGTTCATCTGTAAAATGGCTTCCTCAACGGTCATTGGTAATATATGAAACTTTTTGACCTTGCTGATTTTGAAATCTTCCTCAGCTTCGGCACTTTCCTCCTGAGTGAAGGTACCTTTTTGAAAATGTATACTTTTTTCAAGTCTTGTGCGGTTCTTTCTGATCTGACGTTCAATAATCGCAACCGCTCTGTCAAGTGCGCATTCATAATCCTTGTCATATTCTTCCGCTCTGAAAATCGCACCGTTTCTGTAAATCGTTATTTCAACCCTTTCTCCGATCTTCTGACTTGACAAGGTAATAGAAGCTTCCGTGTCCGAAGGAAAAAACTTGTCGAGCTTTTTCAGCTTTTTTTGAAATCTTGCTTTCACGTCATCGGTCATTGTGAACTTTTTTGTGATAAATTTCGTCTTCATAACAGCTTCTCCTTTTTTATTGAGTTTCAGGGTTAGATTCCTCGCTTTTATATTACCATATTTTACCTTAATTGTCAAGATGATTATAGTGTAACTGAAGCATGTCTTGTCGCATGGCAGGAGATATTTACCGCAACCGGAATAGATGCGATATGCGTCGGATAGCTATCGATATTTACTGCCAAAGCGGTTGTTTTTCCACCGAGCCCCTGAACTCCGACGCCGGTTTTATTCACCTCGTTCAAAATTCTTTGTGCAAGCTCGTTATAAGGTCCATTATCGCTGCCTATCGGGCGACACAAGGCTTTTTTTGCTAACACACAGGAGTAGTCAAAGGTTCCGCCGATGCCGATACCTATAACGACCGGCGGACAGGGATTTCCTCCGGCAATTTTAACGGTTTCGGTCACAAAATCGATAATATCCTGCTCTGTCGCTGATGGTGCAAACATACGCTGTCTGCTCATATTCTCGCTGCCGAACCCCTTAGGCAGAGCTGTCAGCTCCAACCTGTCCCCGGCGATAAGCTCAGTATAAATAACCGCCGGTGTATTATCCCCGGTGTTTATTCTTGTAAGGGGATCGCCGACGACTGATTTCCGTAAAAAACCCTCACGATACGCAAGGCGAACACCCTCGTTTACAGCATCGGTAAACAGTCCTCCGTTAAAACAGAGTTCCTGCCCGACCCTTGCAAAAACAACCGCCATACCAGTATCCTGACATATCGGTATATCGTCCCTGCAAGCTGTTATGGCATTTTCCTCAAGCAGAGCAAGCATATTTTCAGCGCATTTATCATCCTCTTTTTCACGAAACTCGCGTATCTTTTGCAGTACATCGTCGGGTAAAACATAATTTGCTTTTATAAAAAGTTCTTTTATGGCTATTGTAACCTCAGCAACATTTATTATTCTCATTTTTATGTGCCTTTCCTTATGAATATAAAAAAGGGTGAGTCATCACCCGTTTATGTTCGTTTTCCTTTTTTATAGCTTACGCCGCGTTTTGCCTGAACACCCTTTTTCAAATCGGTCATCTTGTCGTCGCTTATTGTCTTGAATTTATGCATCATATCCTCAAAGCTTGCAGGGGCGATTTCGTTACGAGAAAAAAAGTCTGCCGGAGGAGTGTCTGTCCTGTTCTTCTGAAGCTCGGTAAAGCGTCTCATTGAAAGGGCGATTCTGCCCTTTTCATCAACAGACAATACTACGGCTTCGACTTCCTGGTCGATTTTTAAAAACTCATTGATGTCGTTAACAAAATCCTTTGAAATTTCGGAAATGTGAACCAACCCGGTCTTACCCTCATCAAGCGTTATAAAAGCGCCGAACTTGGTAATACCGGAAACTCTTCCCTTAACTACAGAGCCGATTTCTAACTGCATATATTGTTAACTATCCTCCATTAATCAGGAATATTACTGTAAAATATAATCTCGTTCGGTCTTCGGTATCCGAGTTTTTCTTTTGCAATACGCTCAATATATTCATCCGTCAGCGGAGTGTTAAGACGAATATTGAGCTCCTGTATGTCGTCCTCAACATCCTTAATCTGCTCCTCGAGCAGTGCTTTTTTTTCTTTAAGCTCCCGCAGGTCGATTTGCATATTTATAACAGAAACAAGTAATACGATAAAAACGAGTGTGAAAGCAAACTTCACGATCGTGTTACCACTTCCATATCTTTTTCTCATTACCTGCCTCCGTTCTTTAAAAGTCCGAATCCGACCAACGCCCTTCTTGCCGATAAGTCGCATTGTATATTAGTGTATATCCGTTTTTTTATTAAATATAAATATCCTTTTATCCTTGTCATCAGTCTGTGTATAATCGGAAAAACGAATTCATAAACCTTCTCGCAAAAAAACCTTGTAAACCTGCCAAGCGTGAAATAATACAAACAAAAGCCCATTATCCCTCCGACAAAAGCATATGCCCGCATTCTTCCATTAGAATAGTTATAGAACAGCAGCATATAGGACAGTGTACATATAAGACAGTAAGCTATATCTTCGAAAAAAATGACAACTTTGTTTCTTAAAAAGAACATTCTTGATATCCGGAACAGGTCATATATAAGCCCAAGCGCCATTCCGTTTATGAAAGAAGCGAAAAGCAGCAAAAAATGGAGTGCGTAATTTGTCGCCATTCTACTTTTTAAGTCTTCCCAAAACCGACTTCCTCTTAGCTTGTTCAAAGTAAACCACGGCGTCTATGTCGCCGGTAATAACTATCTCGCCCTCCTGAAGGGAGAGCTTGGTAACCGAGAGCTCACTGCCGCTGATATTTAAAAACCTGTCGCTGACTGATAGTGTAACGGTGGTATCGTCGAAACTGACGACCTCGTCAACTGCTGTGACGCATAATGTTTTACGTTCTATAAGATTAATAGTATGCTTTGAGCTGTTGCTTTGCATGAGATTACTCCTTCCAGATACTGACATTATATAACGTTACAATATATGAAAGGGATAATGTTTTTATGTTAAAAACAGCCGTTTTTATAGAAAAATGCGGACGTTTAAAGTGTGCAGATTTAAAGTAGCACCTCGTACATCTCCGAAGCAGTAGCCTTTGTTGAATGCTCCGCTATTGAAAGTACCTTGAAACGAGTAGTGCGGGAGCCGTAAGCAATTTCTATCAAATCGCCGACTTTAACATCATAGGATGCTTTTGCGGCACGTCCGTTAACAGTTACATATGAGCTGTCACATGCTTCATTTGCAACGGTTCTGCGTTTGATTATTCTGGATACCTTAAGGTATTTATCAAGACGCAACGCTTACCTCGCTTTCCCGGCTCTTTTATATTAAAATACTATGCCGAAATTTTTTAGAAGTGATGAAACGGGGACAGGGAAATCCCTGTCCCCAAACACAAATAACAATGTATTAACTATTAATTATTACTTGTTTACAGATTCCTTTAATGTTTTGCCTGCTACGAATGCAGGAACTTTTGATGCTGGTATCTTGATTTCTTCTTTTGTCTTGGGGTTGCGACCCATTCTCTCGCTTCTTTCCTTTACCTTAAAAGAACCAAAACCTGCGATTTGAACCTTACCGCCAGTTGCCAACTCGTTTTCGATTGCTGTAAATACTGCAGAAACTGCTGCGTCAGCTTCCTTCTTTTTTATGCCTGCGCTCTCTGCTACTATTTCGACTAATGTTGCTTTGTTCATTAAATGAACTCCTTTCAATATTTTAAATCCGTTGGTGGAATTATTATAACACTTATTTCTTTCATAATCAATAGAAAAAATTATTTTTTTAAAGATTTTTTGTGCATTTTCAAGAGTTTTTTTCAATTTTCACGGCTTTTGCATTCTCCCAAAGACCGATTTTTGTTTTTTTATCGGTTTTGTTGAGATCTATGCCGTTTTCCAAGGCTTTTTTTTCGACCGTTTCAAAGCGCGAAATAAATTTCTCGTTTGCGTTATACAGCGCTTCCTCCGCGTTGATTCCCGATAATCTGGCTACGCTGACGACCGCCAACAGAAGATCCCCGATCTCTTCCGCAACAGACACTTCACCGCCGTTTCGCAACGCCTGCTCCACCTCGGTAATCTCCTCTTTTGCTTTTTCAAGCGAATCGAGTGCGGATTCAAAGTCAAAGCCAGCTTTCGCTCCTTTTTCTCCGATTTTACCCGCTCTGATAAGCGCCGGAAGTGCAGGCGATATTCCGTTCATCGACTCGGCAAATGAGTTGAATTTTTTTGTTTTTGTCTTTATATCGTCCCAGTTTTTTAAAACCGTCCCGCTGTCAGCAGCGATTATGTCTCCGAAAACATGCGGGTGCCGTTTTATAAGCTTTTTGCACAGCCCGTCAGTAACATCGTTTATATCAAATTCGTTGCTGTCCTGTGCGATACGGCAATGGAATACTACCTGCAAAAGTACGTCTCCAAGCTCCTCTTTCATAAGAGAAATGTCGTTATTATCAATAGCCTCTATCGCCTCGTATGTCTCCTCTATAAGATTATTACGAATGCTCTTATGCGTCTGCTCTCTGTCCCATGGGCAACCGTTTTCGCTCCTCAGCAAAAACATTATATCACAAAGGTCGTCAAAACTATACCTGTTCTTATTTAATATCTTTTCTATTGCATTCTGAACATCATTTTTACTCATCTTCCAGGTCTACACCGCTGTCTGATAGCCAGCCCTTTCTTACAAAATACGCACAAAGCTGCTTTCCCTTCGGGAGCAGTCTGACCTCGTTGGCTGTAATACCCTTAACAAGCAGCATAAGGAAAACATATAGAAATACCGCCAGAACACCGGTAATTATAAGAATTACGAAGCTTGCAAACCTGCCGTCGGGATTTCCCTGCCAGAGTGCGAATCCTATCTTATATGAAATAAAACAGAAAACACCGCAGATTGCAGAACATACGAGCGGTTTTAGAAACAGACGCCTAAAAGGCAGCTTTATATTCTGACATTTACGCAGATAGCGCATATTCATATAAAGTGCAGTTACATAACAAGCGACGGAGGAAATTGGAGCGCCATATATACCTATGGGTTTTATGCTTACAAGCGTCACTTCAAGTAAAATCAGAATCATAACTCCCGCTAAAACAGATTTCATGGGATCGTACATCCTTCCCACCGCCTGAAGAAGCGCATTGGTAGTCGAAACAAGTGAAATAAAGAATATCCCGATTGCGAGTATGCTGAGAGCTTTCGATGCAACATCTATTGGCATTACTGTTTTTCCACCCGCAAGCACGATCTCTTTACCCCACCCGCTGCTGTAAATCAGAGCGATTGCCGGTCTTGAAAGTGCGCACAGGCAAAACGCAGATGGTAGAGCTATAATACCGCTTATACGTATCGACGATACTATGTAGCCGATAGCTTTTTTACGCTTTTTCAGCGCAAGAGCTCCTGCTACAGCGGGCAATATGCTTATTGCGATGGGATAAACAAGTGTAGACGGCAGTAGATCGGATATTGGTATGGTGAGTGCAACATATGATGTATAAAGCGCTTCGGCAGTTTGTTCTGCGATTCCCGATCCTATCAGAGCTTTATTTATAACAAGCGTATCCAGAAAATTGGAAAGATAAAGGCAGGATGAGGTTATGGTTACCGGCAGAGAGATTGCGAACATCCTTGCGGCAATTTGCCTGTACCGCATCGTAGCCCTTGTTTTATTTACTATACAGTTATTTTTTTTGCGTTTATGATACAGGATAAGATACAGCATTCCCAAGAATGTTCCAAAGGTTACACCCGAAATCGCACAAGCAGCCTGAACTACCAGCGAATAACCCATTTTTCTTGCAATAAGCGTCGCACCTAAACCGATAATCAGCTTCAAAAACGCTTCTATGAATTGAGAAATCGCAGTCGGGTTCATATTTCTCAGTCCCTGAAAGTAACCTCTGTAAGCTGAAGCGATGCAGATAAAGAGCAGGGTTGGTGAAATCACCTTCATTGCGAGCACAGAATCGGGGTGAACAGACCATACCGCTATCGTCTCTGCTCCGAAAAACAACAAAAGACTGCATACGATTCCAACGACAGAAAACATAAAGACAGACATTTTTAATATTTTTTTTGTTTCAATAAGCCTGCCCTTCTCCGCCGATCCCGCAATCATACGCGAAATGGCTACGGGTAGTCCGGAGGTAGAAATCATAAAGAGCATAGCATATATGGAATATGCCGCGGTAAAAACTCCCATGCTCTCATCAAGTATCGTAGTAAGCGGTATCTTGTAAACCAAGCCTATGAATTTAACGGCAAAACCAGATAGAGACAGGATTGCTGCCTCTTTGACAAAGCTCTTTGAAGTTTTTGAGCCGGTATCAGACATTTCTATTATCCTTACCTAATTGACTTTTATAAATTCCTGTATCAATGAGTTTTTCGGAACATAAGATGTGGGAATTTTCTCTGCTTTTTTTAACTGCTCTGTAAGCTGCCCGGCTTTTTCCGAATACTTGTTGTCGGTGGGTAGTTCTGATAGGATTTTTATTGCCGGTTCCGCAAGAACGCCGGTTTCGTACGGGAAGAAGGTGTTAAGCTTAATATCAGCGGTTTCCGCGAACTGATCTATAAACTCCGGCTCATTATGTTTTACTATATCCCATTGACCGAAAGTTTCGGCAGTATCAGCACCTCTGTAATAATAATCTCTGACCAGCCGCCGTATAAAGCGGGGGTCGCCGTCAGTACCGTTTTTGGCGTGAAGATATACTTTATACGAGTTTGAGTTTCCACTGCCCCGGCAAAACAGCATCGGATTGAGTGCGTGAAGACCCTCGATTATAGCAACTTCCTCGTAGTCAAGTACAATCTGCTCCGAATTATCCGTACGGCGTTGCGATATAAAATCAAATCTCGGTATATACGCTTCCCTGCCCTCTATCAGATTGCAAAGACAACTTTGTATAAGCCCGACTTCAAGGCTGTTAATGCTCTCAATGTCGCGTGTTCCGTCCGGAAGATATACTGCATCCTCTTCATTCCTGTAAAAATCGTCAAGGCTGATCGTATGTGTATGCCTGCCCATGGCGGTTATAAGTGAAGCAAGTTTTTTTGTCGTAGTCGTTTTTCCGGCACAGGAACCGCCGGAAATCAATACAAGCCTTATATCATTGTTACTGCTTACTTCCTTTGCGATTCTGCACAGTGCAAGCTCGTAATCGTTCTCATCTTTTCTGATCTTCTCGGAAATTATTCTTTCCCTATCCATAACAAGCCTCCTTTTTATACGAGAATTCAAGCATAATTATATTTTCGAATAAAACTTTCTTATTTTTTCCTCACCGATATCGGACTTACTCGAAAGATACTCAAAAGGATATTTCGGAAATGCGATCCTCTCTATATGATTCCTGTCGGGTGATACTATTTTTGTTATAGATCCGGCTCCGCAGGCGAAAACCGTTGAATATTCCTCCATCATAATGACATTATAAAGATTCTCATAACCCTTTTTCGCGTAACCTGTATTTTCGGCGTTGCCCACCGTGTTTTTCTGCCTATATAAATAATAGGAATTATAACCGCTTATTTTTAATTTATCATAAGCATATGCGACACAGCGTTTTGCCGTTTCTCCCTCGGGATCGTATAATTTATCGGGATCAAACCTCAGCTCGGAAGCGTTCTTTATGCTGAGAGAATGTACGGTTATATTCTCAAAACCGAGAGATATGACATCTGTAAGGCTTTTTTCAAAACCTTCCTCCGTGTCGCCGGGCAGACCGGCGATAAGGTCGGTATTTATACAGTCAAAACCTATTTTTCTTGCGGATTCCGTCGCTGCAAGAAACTCTGAAACACTATGACATCTTCCAATACGTTTTAATACATCGTCGTTTGTAGTCTGTGGATTTATGCTTATTCTACCTACTCCGTGTGATTTTATTATTCTTAGATTATCAACCGAAATAGTATCCGGGCGTCCCGCTTCAAAGGAATACTCCAAAAGACCGCTTAAGTCGAAATCTTTTTCTATCTCGCCAAGTAAACCGTCAAGCTGCTCGCAGTTCAGAATTGACGGCGTACCTCCGCCGATATATATTGTTCCGAGTGTGAAGTCCAATTCCTTAATTATTTTCGAAGTACGCAGTAAATCAAGCTTTAGTTTCTCGATATAGTCAGGTATCAGCTTAAAAAGTTTTGCGTTAGAATATGATACAAAGGAGCAATACTCACATCTTGTCGGACAAAAGGGTATCGAAATATAAAGCCCGCATACATTATGCCCGATCTTCTCAAGCATTTTCATCTCAAGACGCGCGGTGCTTATCGCAAGCTCGGCTTTGTTACCGGCAACATCATAGTCGTCGGTAAACATTCTTTTTACGGTTTTATCGTCATATCCTTTTTCAAGATAATTCTTCGCTCTTTTTACAGGACGAAGGCCGGTGATGTAACCCCACGGGAGAGAAAATCCGAACAGTTCCCTCCCCGCTTGAAGAAAAGCTTTTCCTAACGCCAAAGTTGCAAAAAATTCATCACCGCATTCGATTACAAGTTTATAATTTTCGGTTGTAAAAAACGCTTCGCTGCTTTTTTCGCCGGCGCTGAGTTTCACTTTTGCCAGCCAGTGAATACCGTTTTCGTTCTCTTTTTTATCGAGGTAAAAAAACGCTGAGTTAATTTCCCCGCTGTCGTTTTTCGGGAACTTTTCTCCCGGATAATACAAAAGGCAGAGGGTCTGGAAATAATAATCATTAAGGTATCCCGATTTATTCTCTATAATCAATCTCATGCTTATGACCGTTACTTTCTAATGCGGTGTAAAATGCGAATAATGAAAAACAATATTTAAAGATTCGTCTTTCAAGTAATTTATATCTCATTGGTATTTATTATCATTATTACAGGACCGTCGTTTACTGCGGTTATCTTCATACTCGAACCGAAAACACCCGTCTGGACCGGTAGCTTTTCCGCAATAAGAGTAATCAGTCTGTCGTAATATATCCTTGCTTTATCTGCCTTTGCAGCTGAAATAAAATCAGGCCGCCTGCCGCGTTTTACAGAGCCGCATAGAGTAAAATTCGAAATCAGTAACACTCCGCCGCCTATATCAGAACAAGAAAGTGAGATTTTGCCCTTTTTGTCCTTAAAAATACGTATTTCGGTTATTTTCTGTGCAGCTTTTTGTAAATCACGCTCCCCGTCGGTATCCTCGACACCGACAAAAACCAATAAACCTCTTTCTATTTTTCCCGATGTAACACCGTCTACAACACATTCAGCCGAGGATACCCTCTGAATAACTATTTTCATTTATAAATATCCTTTGACAATCAGTTCAAATTTCCTCTGGTTATATCCCTGATATTTTTATTCTTTTTCAAATTTGACATGATGCTGTTCAAGTGCTCTATTCCACTGCACTTAACACCCACCGTGATGACGATTTCGCCCGCGTTATCTCTCGTGCTGATAGAGGTTACAGCGACCTTCATTTCACTGAGCGAGACAGAAACATCAGCGATAATTTTCGGAGTATATACAGCAAAAATATTCAAAGTAGCCTCAAAGCTGCCAAAAATATTCTTGTCAATCTTTTTCGACCACGAAGCGACCACCCATCTGTCCTTGTCCTCGGGTTTTGAAAGACCTTTTTGGGCATTGGGACACTCATACTTGTGAATAGAAACTCCGTAACCCTTTGTTATAAATCCAATAATACTGTCTCCGGGGAGTGGATTACAACACTTTGCAAACTTAACGGTACAACCGTCGACGCTGTCGATAATGACGCTCTCGGAGTTTGAGCGTCCTCTTCGTTCATGTTTTGCGGTCTTCTCTACAAGCGATCCCTCTGATTCAAGCACCTCAATAGGCTGAATTACACGATTAAACTCATCTCTCAGTTTAAGAGCAATCTTTGATACGGACATACCGCCGTAACCGATATTGTTATAAAGATCATCAACCTCGGGAAGACCGATACGGTTTGCTACATACTTTACGATTTCGTTCTTCTGCGCTTCCGTATAGCTTCTACCGTAACGCTTGAGCTCCCTCTCTATCTCAAGTTTGCCGACGATAATGTTTTCCGCACGCATTTCGCGTTTAAAAAACTGCCTTATCTTATTTCTCGCCTCTCCGGAACGGACGATTTTAAGCCAGTCACGGCTCGGGCCCTTTGAGGAAGCGCTTGTCAGAATCTCTACTATCTGCCCTGTTTGAAGTATACTGTCTATCGGAACGATATTACCGTTTATTTTAGCTCCGACCATCTTGTTTCCGATAGCGGAGTGTATTGAATATGCAAAATCAATCGGGGTACTGCCGCTGGGAAGATTAACAACGTCGCCCTTTGGAGTAAATACGAATATCTCGTCCTCAAATAAATCTATTTTCAGCGGACGGAAGAACTCATCGGGATCGTCAATATCCATATCAGTCTCAAGAAGGGTGCGTATCCATTGCAGCTTCTTGTCGACCATCGCCTTCGCCTGCTCGCCCGATTTATATTTCCAATGAGCGGCAAGACCGTATTCCGCAACTGTGTGCATATCCCAAGTTCGTATCTGCACCTCAAACGGAATGCCTTCCCTGCCCATAACCGTAGTATGCAGCGAACGGTAGAGATTTGGTTTCGGATTGGAAATATAATCCTTAAACCTTCCCGGTATGGAGTTGAACTTCTCATGTATAATTCCGAGAACAGTATAGCAATCAAGCTCGGTGTCGACAAGAATCCTGATAGCATAAAAATCATATATTTCATCAAAGCTCTTGTTTTGATTGTACATTTTTTTATATATACTGTAAATCGATTTAATTCTGCCCTCAAGCTTATATTTGATTTTGTACTCCGACAGCCCCTGTTCAACAGTGTGGGTAGCTTTTTCAAGAAAATTTTTATTTTCACCGAAACGCTTTTCGGTGTCCTGCCTTACCTCCTCAAAACCGATAGGATCAAGGTATTGAAGCGCAAGCTTTTCAAGCTCCTGCTTTATGCGCTGGATACCAAGTCTGTGGGCAAGCGGAGCATATACATGCATCGTCTCCAAGGCAATCAGACGCTGTTTTTCCGGAGTACGGTAATTGAGAGTACGCATGTTATGGAGACGATCTGCAAGTTTAATAAATATTACTCGCAAATCCTTCGACATGGCAAGGAACATTTTCCGCAGGTTTTCAATGCTCTCTTCCTGCTTTGTCTCGAAGGGGATATGAATGAGCTTTGTTACCCCGTCGACAATGTCAGCAATCTCAGGACCGAACTCTTTTCTGATAAGCGGTAAATCCACCAACTCACCGCAGTCCTCAAGCGTATCATGCAAAAGAGCAGCACAAATCGAATCCGTATCAAGCTGCAGGTCTGCAACAATTTCGGCTACAGCAAGCGGATGAGTAATATAGGGTTCGCCTGAAATACGGCATTGACCGATATGCATCTTCTCGGCAAAAAGATATGATTTTTTAATTTTATCGAGATCGTAATTACCGTTTTTACCGAGTTTTTCGAGTAAAGACTCAATGCTCCTGTTCATTTTTTTATTAAAATCCCTTTCGCAATCTTACCGCTCTGCTAATGAAAATGTTTCTCTTTTATCCGAATAAGTATTTCCGAGTTGTCGAGATTTACCTTATTTACAACGGGTAGGAATTCAAGTTCAAAAACATCGCCCTTTCCGATATAATTAATATTCACTATCCTCTCCTGCGAGAGTACATCAAAAATTATCCTTACCTTGCAGGTGTTTATATCCATGTTTTCTTTTAAGTTAAGCTGCTTGCATATAGTAACGACATTAACTCTATGACTGTCATCTATTTCTTTTTTCAAAAAACGGAATACAGCACGAAAATCCTTTAATGTAGGCAAAACCGAAGAAGGCAGCCTGTCATGGTTGTTTTCATCTCGGATTTTTCGGTATAAGATATCTTCATATTCGAATAGATTTTTATCGATTTCACTGCGTCTGACTGCATGGAGCAGTAGCTGAGGTGAATAGTTACCCATGTACTCATTTATATCAACTGAAAAAGCAATGTCGCAGATATCCCCTATGCAAAAACGGAAATTTGCGTATGCCATCCCGAAAAACACTGCATTGAGTTCCTGTACCCTTCCCCCACATTCAAGCGGACGGATACGCATTCTTATATGCTTTCCGCCCGAAAGCTCGGTTATATCTGAAATAACGACATTTCTCATAACAAAAACCGGAACCGGGTTTTGCAGTCCGAAAGGCTCAAGTCTTTGTATCTCATCAATACAGTTGAGGTTTATTTCGTCGAAATCGACCTCGCAGTCTATATCAACAGAAAGGTCTTTTTCCGAATCGACAAGGTGTTTTGCCGAATATTCGTTTATCTTTTTTTTGAATTCGTCAATTTTACTTTCTTTCACAGACAGACCGGCGGCAAGCTCATGTCCGCCGTACTCAATTAATAGATCCCTGCATTCATACAGAGCATCCATTAATGAAAAACCCTTGATGCTTCTGCCGGAACCTTTTCCGACTCCCTCCGATATCGAAAACAAAATGCAGGGCAGCGAAAGCTTCTCGGCGATTTTTGAAGCGACCACGCCGATAACACCCTGATGCCAGTCGGGGGAACTAAGTACAATGAACCTGTCTTCACCGCTACCGCTCTTTATCATTTCGATAGCCTGCTCGTAAATATCGCGTTCAGTAGTCTGCCTGTGTTTATTTATCAAGCATAAATCGGTGGCGATTTTATCCGCCTCGTCCTCATTTTTCACTAACAGGAGCTCCACCGCTTTTGAAGCGGAAGCAATTCTCCCCGCCGCATTTATACGCGGTGCGATAACATATCCGACCGTTGTGGAAAGTATCTTCTTTTTTCTTCCGTGTTTAATGATTCCGGAATGTCTCATCAGCGCATTTAAACCGGGATATGAAGTGTTTATAAGGTTTTTTAATCCTATCGCGGAAATAAGTCTGTTTTCGTCAACAAGCGGCATTACATCTGCGATAGTACCTATGGCAACTATCTCCGCATATTTATTACATATATATTCCGTGTTTCCGTCAAGCGCACATAACAGCTTGAATACCACTCCTACGCCAGCAAGCTGCTTAAAGGGATATTCTGAATCCTCCCTATGCGGATTAATCACCGCAAGAGCATCTGGCAGTTCCTCGCGGCAGTTGTGGTGATCGGTGATTATCATATCTATACCGAGTTCTTTTGCAATCTTTGCTTCCGCAATCGCAGTAATACCGGTGTCGACGGTAATGATAAGGTCAACCTCTCCTGCCATCTTTTCGATAGCAGATGCGCTAAGACCATACCCCTCTGAAATACGCTCCGGAATAAAATAACGGCTGTTGACGCCTTTGTCCGATAAATAGGTATATAATAGCGTCGTTGCGGTTACACCGTCAACATCATAATCGCCGTAGATACATACATTCTCGCGTTTTTCGATAGCAGATACGACTCTTTTTACAGCTTTATCCATATCCTTGAGTAAAAACGGATCATGAAATTTTATATTCTCTTTATTCAAAAAAGCCCGGGCTTTTTCCGGTGTGTCAAGCTCTCTTATATAAAGCAGCTTTGCAGTCAGTGGCAAAATGTGCAGCTCACGCTCGAGCAGGGCGCATTTCTCGTTGTCTGTTTCCTGTATCAACCATTTGCGAGTATTCACATTTTGGCACCTCCCTTTGGCTTATTGTATATCAAACGGTTAGTTTTTCACTTCGACTTCATACGTACCGTATACATATACGCCTGTTATGTCGTCCGAAAAGCCGAATACAATCTCTGCGGTTTTTTTCCCCTCGCTGTCAACCGAAACAGCCGCCGCATCTATTGATGCCGTTATATCTGACGAATCAAGCTCTCTGATAACATCCCTGAAACCTATAACACAAAATGTTATTCCGCTCTTAACAGTGACCTGAGGGTTTCCTTCAAGCTGCAAAACAGCTATATCTCCGGCCTTTATATAAATGTTTTTCTTCGTCAGTCCGGGTATCCCTATAACAGCGGTTATGCTTACGTCCCCATTCACATTATCCACCCCCGCGGGAAGAAGGGAACTCATATACTTCGTAACACGGATTGTATTTCTAAAATCAAAGGTTCTCTCGTCAATCGGGATTACGATTTTTTCGATACTGTCAATCAGCTCTATTTCGCCATATATTTTAACGCTCTCCTGAGTCAGCGAAATCACAGCGTCTTCTGTGGAAAAAACGCCGCCAGTCAGCTCTACTTTTACGGGAACTGTTTTTTCCTTTTTAACCGGTATACTTACATAAGCCTCGTTTTTATTTAATTTGATATAACCATTCACAACCGGTACTCCGTCCCTGTTTTTAAGGTATATCTTTCCTGCTGCCGAAATAGGACCGGTAATGTCACCCAAAATAAGGTCCACAAACGCCGAATCGATTTTTTCAAGCTCGCTCTTAGGACCTTCGACCGAAACGACTGCGGGATTTACCTCCGGGTCCTCAAGCAAAAGTCCTTCCG